>Ed_p2__coassemble_9162_pt1 | contig 2220 bp, 2 predicted proteins | sample Ed_p2__metabat2_low_PE_031 | metagenome-assembled genome bin Ed_p2 | reverse complement strand
ATTTCTGCACTATTTATTTCTCTGAAAATGGCATATTATAATGTGCTGATCAACATTCAAAGAGCTCCATCATTATTACAGGACGAGGGAGAAAAACCCACTAAAGAAGATGCAGTCGGTGATAGCGGTGGCATGTAAACTGATCCGGATATTTTATACGATACTGACAAAAGGCATAGATTATGACGGTCAGAAGATGTTAAGAGACATTGTAAGACCAGGAATGCAGTCAGCAGCATAAAAAGAAGTAAGACAGTGTATCATGGCCGGTCTGAGCCTTTGAGAGGAAGAGTTGGAAGGCTGGGACCAGCCATGATAGCTGGAAGTAACAAACATAATGTAACAGGAAAACGTCCACTGAAAGGTGCTGTTACGGAAAAGAAGTCAGTAATACAATAAACAAAGAATGAGCCAGTAGTCGGCAGGAATATTTTCCAGAGGGCATGACCCTGTAAAGGAGCTAAGCTGACACCCTGGTTATGGACAGGCGGGACGAGAGAAGTTAGGACTCAGCGATAGACTGATGATCCTGGTAGACATGGGAGGTTTGCTGCCGTAGATGGATGGGTATACACAAGGCCATGTAGAACGAAAAAAAGACGTTTTAATTCGTGTACCCAAAATCCACTACTTTCGTACCAGATACAGAGAAATGTCCATTCCTATGGCTCTTTCTTCTGAGATATTTATTGATGAAGCATTAAAAAAACCTTGATTTTAAAGGAAAAAAGACTTGACTATATAGGGAGGTAGCTAAATGGACCTTGTTAAAATTGGAAAATATATTGCAAGTAAACGAAAGTCCCTGGGGATGACACAAAAGCAACTGGCAGAAAAAATAGGTATGAATGATAAGTCTGTCTCTAAATGGGAGCGAGGAATCTGTTTGCCGGATGTATCAGTATACTTAGAATTATGCGAAATATTAGGTATTAGTCTTAATGAGTTTTTGGCTGGTGAAGATATTGAGAGAGATAATATTGAAAAAAAATCAGAAGATACATTGATACAGATAACAAAGGACAGTGGCCGCAAACAACGATACTTAAAGAGAATCATTATAGTGCTTCTTATTGTAGTGGGAATATCTATGGTTACTTTTGGATCCATCGTATGTAATAAATTGCGACAACCACAAAACTATATTGAAGCAGTAGACTCAGATAGTGTAGAAATGAAAACGGCTGAATTGTTGTCCGGAATTGATGGAACCATGATGTTTCGATACAATTCAAAAGATACATTTCAAGCACTATACGTTTACTTGTCAGAATATCATTCTGGAAAACGAGTTTCTCATAAACGAGTTTTGGAACTTTCCTATGAGGACGTGAAATCTGCAAAAAATGGATTGATTGTCATCACTCCGGATTTTGATAATTTTACTGCAAAGCTTATTGCAGCAGATGAATATTCAAAATATATGACAGAAACGCCAATCTTGGAAGGTGTTGCAAACAGAGAATATTATGGAAGATCTGCGACCTCTATAGAGAACAAAAGCACGATAGAGTACGGAACAGAGCAAGGATTGGCAGCACTGATCTATGGCGAACAAGGAGTGAGTTCGTTGCCGATACAGGACATTACAGGAGAATACATAGATACAGATAATGAGTATATGTATTATTATTCGGTTGAGTTTGTAAAATAAGAACAGCAAAAAGAGAGAAGAGGATGCCATGGAATCGTTGATTTGATGATTCCGTGGCATTCTCTTTTGGAGGGGAAACTGGATTTATGATATTGTGGATTTTAGAACTTGTTTCTTATCTTTCGGTACTCTCTTGGGGAATATCCTTTCAGCTTGTGGAAAAGCCGGCTGAAATAAAGCTGATTATCATACCCGACGATTTTAGAAATTTCATTGATGGAATAGGTTGTTGTTTCAAGTAACATCTGGGCATTGTTAATTCGGATTCCCACAATAAACTGCATTGGTGTAGAACCTGTGTATTTTTTGAAGTTTCGGATAAACCAGCTGACACTCATTCCACGTGAGGCAGCATAATCATCTATGCTAATATTCTGGTTATAATTTTCACTGAAAAAGGTAACTGCGTTATCCATCTCGTGATCCAGGTATTCATTTTTCGAGATATGTTCCCTGGTCAGTTCCCGATGAAAGATGATAAGAAGATGACGGAGCAGAAGGACAAGCATTTCCTCATAATCATCTTGGCAACGCTGAAGCTCGATGATAATACGCTTGAAAATCTG
>Ed_p2__coassemble_6372_pt1 | contig 2930 bp, 3 predicted proteins | sample Ed_p2__metabat2_low_PE_031 | metagenome-assembled genome bin Ed_p2 | reverse complement strand
ATAAAATTTCTGCTGCAAAGGAAATTTTTCTGTATTTCGATTACGGAAGATGATAAGATGGGCATTACTCTTATATCTGGCAAAAGAAGAAAAATTAACCTTGGAGATATTTCTGCAAGTACTGTGAAAGGAAGAAGATACACTTTAAAAGATAAAAATGGAAAAGTTATATATAAGTCAGATATTTTGGAAGAACTGGGAGTTGAGAATTATGTTGTTCTTACAAATTATCTGGAAGAGAAAGGGATACAGACCGAATATCCGGGAGATTCCGGTGACAGAAGCAGATATGCAAAATATGTAAACGGTGTGTGGGTGTGGAAAAAAGAAGATAATACATGGCAAAACAGAAATATCGAAAAAATACGCGGGGGAATTTATTTGCTTTCCGGGATTGTGGGTGCGGTAGTTATTTTAAGCTTTTTCCTTATGGATAAAGAGAATTTATCTGGGCGTCTTCTGATAGCAACTATAATGCCGGTATTGTTGTGGGGATTTATTTATATTTTTGCGTTAGATGTGTTATACTGCGGACCGCTTCCGAAAAATGTTGATTATAAATGGTCAAAATTTCATATGGGTTTTCCCAGAATTACACTGTTTGCCAATCTTGCAGCACTTGGAATATATCTGTTTCTCAGCAGGAATACAATAGTTACAATAGACACGTTTAAATTGTTTATCATTTCTTTGTGCATTCACATGGTTGTTTTTTTCCTTTTTTTCCGGAGAACAAAAAGGGAAATGCGTACATTCAATAATTTGTTTTTTATGCTTTTCTGGACGGCGGTTATTGTGTATCCGCTGGTACACAGTGTTTGTTATGCAACAGGGCAGCGTATAGAGGATTATGAGATAAAGCTTCTGGAAAGGGAAGTAAAGGCAGTTAAAGATGCGGACGACAGATATTTCCTTACAGTAGAATTTGAGGACGGAAAACAGAAAAAAATAGAAGTGTCAGTATATACATATTATCGTGAATATCTGAAAGATGTTTTTTATACAGAAGTGACGGAAGGATTTGCGGGGATTCGGTTTATGGATTATTAAAACTATAAGAATTGTAAAAATGGTGCCGCATTGTTTCTTACGTTTTTGATAAATGAGAAAAGATATACGGAGGTGTTCCCATGACGGAAATTATTACATATATACAGGCGAACTGGACCGTCTGGCTTTTCGGGCTTATTGGAGCTGTTCTTGGGTACATCATTCAGAAGCTCAGAGCGCAGCAGAAAGAGTACCATGCAATCGCAGAGGGCGTCCAGTCCCTTCTGCGGGAAAACATTGTAGCGAATTATAACAAGTATCAGGACAGAGGAAACTGTCCGATTTACGCGAAAGAATCACTGAAACATGTATATGAATCATATCATAACTTAGGCGGCAACGACGTTGCCACGAAATTATATCATACTCTTCTGGAAATGCCGGAAGAGCCGAAGGAGGGATAAGAGATGGGAGCAGATAATACGATTTCATACATAACGGGAAGCCTTGCAGCAATGGGAGTACTGGCATTCTGCGCTTATGCAGGAGAAAGCGTGACATATGGGAGAGGGCAAAGTACAGGGCTTTTATATGGACGATGACTTTGCAATTTGTTGTGGTAAAATGGGCTGGAGGTAGATAAAATGTGTTCAATAAATGAAGTTTTTGAAATGTTGAATTGGAATAATAGTGAGGAAATTCAACAAAAAGGAATTGAAGAAGCAAGTAAAATAAAATACATATCTATTTTGTTTCAACCAGTAGAAAATAAAGAAATATGGGAAAACTGCGCTAAAGTTATTGCAAAAAAAAACGACGAAATACTTTCGACATATATGATTATGTTATTTGAATGGTTGAAAGATGCGAATTGGCCAGGTTTTTTTGTGATTTACAACAGAATAAAGAAAATGAAACCAGATAACATTTGTTCAGATTATTCTTATTGTATTACAATGGCAAAAAAACAAAATGATGAAAGTTGGTTGGATTTTATGTCAGGATTAATTGAAAATCCTCAAATATACGAAAAACTTTCAAGAGAACATCAAGAACTAATGTCTAAACATTATAAGAATTTTTGGCAAAAGTAGATAAATTGAAGGTATAAAAATGAGCTGTGAACGGATAGTGTATTTTGGAAAACTAGCATATTTAAATATGACAAGAGAAACCAGCTTATCCGGGAGGAATGTCAAAGATATTTCTACATTAAAAACTTTAAAAGTGTCTGGATTTAAGGAGGTGTTTAAAATAGATAAAAAATACTGGCGATTTTTGAGAAGAGGGATTTCTTTAGTGGTGTTTGGGATTTTGGATATTGTGGGATTGAAAAAATCCATAGACTGGATGGAAATAGTGGGACTATGCGGTTTATCCATTCTTCTTCAGGAGAAATCCATATGTATATTTTATGACGAGTACAATGAGATAAGCTATAAATATGCAGAGGAAGAATATAGTAAGCCGAAGCACTTGAAAAAGCTTTTTGAATATTTCTTTTATGAAAAAACAGAGTTGCCTAAAATCATAATTAAAGGTGTATATATACAGGTGATTTTGGCGGTAATACATAATGTAGTGTCAATATTGCTGCTTTTATGGGACTTCCGTGCAATGGTTGGTGAACTGTTTATTTATTTTTTTATGGTTTACGGGGTACTTTTCTGGGTGGAATATAAGGGAACTAAGAAATGCTTTTTAAAAAAGTTTGTCAGGATAAATGCAAGGAATATCTGGTATTTATTTAAACGGTATTTTATTCTGAAAGAAGCGTGCAGAGAAAAAGAACCATGTCGAACTTGTGTTGGAAAATGCCGAATTTGTTCTATAAAAGTGAGGGGAAGAAAACAATATGCGGAGGTGGTATTACTGGGCAGTAAGAAAACATATAAGAAAGTTTTACTTAGAAATAAAGAGAAAGAGTATAGTGTAGATAC
>Ed_p2__coassemble_3774_pt1 | contig 4551 bp, 7 predicted proteins | sample Ed_p2__metabat2_low_PE_031 | metagenome-assembled genome bin Ed_p2 | reverse complement strand
AGAAAGGAGAATAATCCATTACCCTCAAAAGAGGATAATTGGATTATACGTGATAAAATGGAATTTTCATTAGCCGTCATGCAGGATTTGGCTCAATTAAAAAGTATGTATAAAGAGATTATCAAAAATATGAACGAAAACGGTATTCAGATTTGGGATGATATTTATCCTTGTGAGTTTTTTGAGGACGATATAAAAGTATGAGCGGTTGGAAAAGAACTTGCAAAACCGGAGAACAAGTTGTATTATAAAAAGAATTTACACTTTCAGAGATGAGGGGGAATAAGATTATGATACTGAAACCAATACAAAAAATAGATAAACAAAACCGTATAGTTACCCTGCGAAGCGCAGATGTTTCAGATGGAGAAGCGCTGCTTCAGTATTTAAAAATAACATCAGGTGAGACACCATTTCTTATCCGCGAGCCAGATGAAATTAAGCTTACTTTAGAGCAGGAAGAGGCATTTATCAGAAGCAAAATGGAAGAGCCCGGAGAACTTCTTTTGATTGGAGAAATAGACGGAAGACAGGTAGGAAATTGTTCTGTTATGAGCATGGGAAACTTTAAAAGATATGTGCACAGATGTGAAATAGCTATAGCATTGTATCAGGAATACTGCGGTGCAGGAATCGGGAAAATGATGATGGAGACAGCCCTCCAGGCAGCAAAAGAAATGGGATATGAGCAGGCAGAACTGGAGGTTATATCAGATAATGTGAATGCTATTGCTTTGTATGAGAAGATGGGATTAAAAAAATACGGAACATTCCCCAATAGTGTGAAATATTCTGATGGAAGATATAGAGACGCAGACTGGATGATGAAAATTTTGTAGGAGAAATATTTATCTTTACAAAAAAATGTTAGAGATGCTAAAATTAATAATATAATGAATGTAAAAAGATGGGATTTTACATTTGGAAAGGAGCAAACACAAATGGGATCATTATTAAGTTCAACCTTAAATACACGTGCACTTCCTGTAGATGGTATGCCATATAGATATATAAGAAGTGATGCTCCGCTTAATTTAACAAAGGAAGAAATTCAGTGGTTACTGGATAATAATATAACTACTCTTGTGGATTTGCGTTCTGTACAGGAATTAGAAAACAGACCTTGTCCGTTGTGGCAAATGGAAGAATTTACTTACTATCATCTGCCGGTGACAGGTGGAGGAGATATTCCGAAGTCCAGAGAACAGCTTTATGAAAGTTATCAGGGCATGATAGATGAGAAAATGGTGATTATCCTGAATACTATATTAAATGCGGCATCAAATGTTATGTATTTTTGTACGGCAGGAAAAGACAGAACAGGAGTTGTGTCTGCATTACTTTTAAAACGCTTGGGAGTTCCGGAAGATGTTATTTTGGAAGATTATATGGAGTCTAAGGAGAATCTGATGAATATGCTTACTGCATATGCTGAGAAGAACCCTGAAGCAGATATTGACATTATGATTCCACAAGAGGAAAATATAAGAAAGATATTAAAACAGACCTAATCAAGCTTAGTATGCTCAAACCGATTAGGCTTTCGGCGGAGTGTTACGATAAGCACTTCGCCATTTTACTATGCAGCATTGACCTTTTTACCGGGAAAGCATATAATCAAAGCAACACAACAGAAAACAGGAGTTTCTTTATGAAAATTTTACTTGCAGCGTGTAATGCGAAATACATTCATTCAAATCTTGCTGTGTACAATCTTCGGGCGTACGCAGAGGATTATAGAAAAAATATTGTTCTGAAAGAATATACCATAAACCAGCAGAAAGACGAAATTCTTCGTGATATTTATCTGGAAAAGCCGGATGTTATATGCTTTTCCTGCTATATCTGGAATATTTCTTTCGTGAAAGAGATAGCAGAAGATTTGAAAAAAATTCTGCCGGATCTGTATTCTGGGCAGGGGGACCGGAAGTTTCCTTTGATGCGGAAGATTTTTTGAAAAAGAATCCGGGATTTTTCGGAGTCATGGTAGGGGAAGGGGAGGAAACCTTTCGAGAGCTGTGCAGATTTTATGTAGATAAAAAGGGAAGTTTGGAAGAAATTCCGGGAATTGCTTTTGGTTGCGGGGAAAAAATCCGACATAATGGCTGGCGGGAGATTATGGATTTAAGTAATGTACCGTTTGCTTACGAAGATATGGAGGATTTTCGAAATAAAATCGTGTATTATGAAAGCAGCAGAGGATGTCCTTTTTCCTGCAGCTACTGTCTCTCTTCTGTGGATAAGAAGCTTCGTTTTCGGAATCTCGACCTTGTAAAAAAAGAGCTTCAGTTTTTTATTGACAGAAAAGTACCCCAGGTAAAATTTGTGGACAGAACTTTTAACTGTAAGCACAGCCATGCAATGGAAATCTGGAAATATATTCTGGAGCATGATAACGGCATTACAAATTTTCATTTTGAGATTTCAGCGGATCTTTTAAAAGAAGAGGAACTGTCTCTTATGGAAAAAATGCGTCCCGGACTGATTCAGTTGGAAATCGGAGTGCAGTCTACAAATCCGGAGACGATAAAAGCAATCAGAAGGACGATGGATTTCAAAAAGCTTTCTGAAATTGTGGACAGGATACATTGCTTTGAAAATATCCATCAGCATCTTGACCTGATTGCAGGGCTGCCTTATGAGAATTACGAGAGTTTTCAAAATTCTTTCAATCAGGTATATGCCCTGAAACCGGAGCAGCTTCAGCTTGGTTTTCTGAAAGTACTAAAAGGCTCTCTTATGAAGGAGATGGCAGAGGAGTACGGGATTATCCATAAAGAGAAAGAGCCGTATGAGGTTCTTTCAACAAAATGGCTTTCTTATGGTGAGATTTTAAAACTGAAAACAGTGGAAAGTATGGTGGAAGTGTATTATAATAGTGGACAGTTCCAAAATATACTGAATTATATGGAAAGCTTTTTTGAAGATGCTTTTTCTCTGTATGAGGAGCTTGGAAAATTTTATGAAGAAAAAGGGTATCACAGCATTTCTCATTCCAGAATGAGGAGATACGAAATTCTTCTGGAATTTTTGGAACAGCGTCAGGAGATTTCACGGGAAAAAGCTGTGGATGCGATGCTTCTTGATTTATATCTCCGGGAAAATTTAAAGAGCCGTCCTTCTTTTGCCCCGTCCCAGAAGCCGTATGAAAAGATGGTATGGGAGTACAGAAGGGAGAAAAAAATTCCAAAGACGGCGCATATTGAGGTGTTCCAGAATGGAGATATTGTGCTGTTTGATTATGAAACGAGAAATCCATTAACAAATAATGCAGAAACAAAGACAATAAATGAAGAGGTGAAAGAATATGGGTATGTTTGATCCGAAGAAAAGAAAAATGCTTACAGCGGTGATCGCAATTATTCTTGTAGTTGTGATGGTTGTTCCAACTGTACTTTCTCTGATTCTGTAAGGCGGAAAGCTATGAGACTCGGAAAAGCGGCAATGGAAGCGCTTCAGGCAGAAATAACAGGAAGACTTTTTCCCGGCGATGAAATTGTGGCAGTGGGACCTGCAGGCCTGAAGGGCACTTCTGTGATTGCGAAAGAAAAAGAAGTGGAACTTGCAAAATATTTTTCAAAAGGTTTTTTGAAAGATAGTCAAAATCTTTATGAAACTTATCGGGCAGATACAGAAAAAGAGGGGCTCTCGCCCTGGAATCTGGGAGTGGAGCTGGGAGCCCACAGCTTGTATGAAATAGGAGAAGGCGGTTTTTTAGCGGCACTCTGGAAAATGACGGAGGCTTCTGAGGTGGGACTTTCTGTGGATTTACGAAAAATTCCCATACGACAGGAGACAATAGAGATTTCCGAAATTTTTTCTGTAAATCCTTATCGTTTATATGGAAAAGGATCAATTTTAATAGGCACTCCATCAGGGGAGGAGCTTGTCTTTAAGCTGGAAAAACTGGGCTTTATGGCAGCTGTTATCGGGCAGACAGAAAAGGGAATTGCAAGAAAATTGTACAGCGGAGAAAATTTCCGTTATCTGGAGCGCCCGTCGAAGGACGAATTAAAAGGAGTAGTAACCACATGGCAAGATTAAATATTGTGCTGCATGAGCCGGAAATTCCGGCAAATACAGGAAATATTGGAAGAACCTGTGTAGCCACAGGTACAAGACTTCATCTTATAGAGCCCCTTGGCTTTAGTTTAAGTGAAAAAGCGATTAAGCGGGCAGGGATGGACTACTGGAAGGATTTAGATGTAACTACATATGTAGATTATGAGGATTTTCTGGCGAGAAATCCGGGAGCGAAGATTTATTATGCAACAACAAAGGCTCCGAATGTATATACAGAAGTTTCTTATGAAGAGGACTGCTATATTATGTTTGGAAAAGAGAGCGCCGGAATCCCGGAGGATATTCTCGTAAACAATCAGGAAACCTGTGTGCGGATTCCAATGATAGGAGACATACGTTCTCTTAATTTAAGCAATTCGGTGGCGATTGTGCTTTATGAGGCGCTGCGTCAGAATCATTTTGATCATATGAATCTGGAGGGACACCTTCGAAATTTTGACTGGAAGTAGGAAACTGCTTCCATTTTTT
>Ed_p2__coassemble_3614_pt1 | contig 4737 bp, 5 predicted proteins | sample Ed_p2__metabat2_low_PE_031 | metagenome-assembled genome bin Ed_p2 | reverse complement strand
GTTCCGGATTATCAGCTTTCACTTGCAATTGGTAAGGAAGGACAGAATGCCCGCCTTGCAGCAAGGCTGACAGGATTTAAGATTGACATTAAGAGCGAGACACAGGCAAGAGAATCCGGCGATTTCTACGATTACGAGGAAGAGTCCACAGAGACAGAAGAATCAGAGGAAGCTTCTGAGGCAGAAGAAATTTCTGCAGATGAGGAGATTTTTGAGACAGAAGAGACTTCTGAGCCAGAAGCAGCTTCTGACGACACTTTGGAAGAGAAGCCGGAAGAAGCGGCAGATGAAGAAGTATGAGCACAAAGGGGAAAATTCCCATGCGCCAGTGTATCGGCTGCAGGGAAATGAAAAATAAAAAAGAAATGCTCAGAGTCTTAAAAACAGCAGAGGGAGAAATTCTTCTCGATGCCACAGGCAGAAAGAACGGGCGCGGCGCTTATATATGCCGCTCGGCAGAATGCCTGGAAAAGGCGGTGAAAAATCGCGGTCTGGAAAGGTCTTTGAAGACCCAGATTCCCGAAGCTGTTTATGAAGAGCTGAAAAAGGAGTTTGCACAGATTGACAAACAGTAAAATTTTATCTTTGATAGGACTTGCCACGAAAGCGGGAAAAATAGTAAGTGGAGAATTTTCTACTGAAAAGTCCGTAAAAACGGGAAATGGATTTCTTGTTGTGGCAGCAGAAGATGCCTCTGAAAACACGAAAAAGAAATTTCGGAATATGTGCAGCTTTTACCAGGTTCCGATTTATTTTTATGGAGATAAAGAAAGCCTGGGCAGGGCAATGGGAAAAGAATACCGTGCCTGCCTTGCCGTACAGGATGAAAATTTTGCGAAAGCAATTATGAAGGAACTGGGAAAAGAATGCGTACAGCATGAAAAATAGTCCGAAAGGACATCGTGCTCTTGAAGGAGGTATGTAAATGTCGAAAATCAGAGTACATGAGCTTGCCAGAGAACTTGGCAGGCAGAACAAAGAAGTAATCGAATGTTTAAAATCCGGCGGCATAGATGTAAAAAGCCACATGAGCAATGTGGACGAAGCACAGGCTGCTATGGTAAAACAAAAATTTAGAAATATGGGAAAGGAGCAAATGACAAAGTTGGATACTCCCAAGACAGAAGAAAAAGTAACAGCGGTGAACGCAGAGGCGGAAACACCGAAGAAAAAGAAAAACATTATCCGTGTATTCCACGCACAGAATGCAAGTGACGGAGGAAAAAACAGAAAAAAACCGGCAGGTGACAAAAAGCCGGTACGCCCACAGGGGAACAATGAGAAACGCCCGCAGGGTGCAAAGGTGCAGGAGACAAAACCAACTCCGCAGGGAAATGCTTCTCAGAAGCAGAATGAAGGCTCCGGAAGCCGTCCGACTGCAGGAGTTCAGAGAAACAATGGTGCGCAGAGCCGAACAGGAGCACCGAGAGACAATCGTACAGGAGAAAGAGGGGAGAGAAGAGACAACTCCCGTTTCCAGAATCAGAACCGCGCTCCAAGAAGCGGAGAGGGAAGAGACAGTCGTCCTGCAAGAAACGGAGAGAGCGCAGGACGTGGTGTAAGACCTGGAGATAACAGAGAAAACCGTGAAAACAGAGGAAGATTTTCTCAGGGAAGACCACAGGGTGGTCCTGGAAGAAATGATGGAAGAGATGGAAGAGACGGCAGGGATAACAGCGGCCGTGACAGCCGTTTCGGAAATGGACAGAACCGCGGAGGCGGACGTCAGAGTGGAAGAAAGAGCAGCAGTTCCGGAGATATGGCGTTTGCACCGGAGCTTACTAAGACTTCCAAGGACAGTAAGAGAGAGCGCGACAGAGAAAACAAGAATAAAAAGAAAGATTTTGAGAAGAATCAGGGTGGCGGAAGAAGACCAAACCAGGGAGGCGGACGCCAGAATCAGAGACTTCCGAAAGCGCTTCAGAAACCAACTCCGCAGCCAAAACAGGAAGAGAAAAAACCAGAGGTTAAGGAAATTACACTTCCGGAGAAAATGACAATCCGTGAGCTTGCAGAAGCAATGAAAATGCAGCCGTCTGCCATTGTAAAAAAACTGTTTATGCAGGGAATTATGGTAACGGTAAATCATGAAATTGATTTTGAAAAAGCACAGGAAATTGCGCTGGAATATGACATTATTGCAGAGCAGGAAGAAAAAGTAGACGTAATCGAGGAACTTCTGAAAGAAGAAGAGGAAGATGAGTCCAAGATGGTTCCGAGACCTCCTGTTGTATGTGTTATGGGGCACGTTGACCATGGTAAAACTTCCCTTTTGGATGCGATCAGAAATACAAGTGTTACAAGAGGTGAGGCAGGCGGAATCACTCAGCATATCGGTGCTTATGTTGTAAATGTAAATGACCAGAAAATCACATTCCTGGATACACCGGGACATGAAGCGTTTACTGCATGCGTATGCGTGGTGCAAATTCCACAGATATTGCAGTTCTTGTTGTTGCAGCAGACGACGGTGTGATGCCGCAGACGGTAGAGGCGATCAGCCATGCCAAGGCAGCAGGCGTTGAGATTATTGTTGCCATCAATAAAATTGATAAGCCAAGCGCAAATGTAGAGCGCGTAAAACAAGAACTTTCCGAGTATGAATTGATTCCTGAAGACTGGGGCGGAAGCACTATTTTTGTTCCGGTATCTGCACATACAGGCGAGGGAATTGAAACCCTTCTTGAGATGATTCTTCTGACAGCCGAGGTATGCGAGCTTAAGGCAAATCCGAAGCGTTCCGTGCGCGGTCTTGTTATTGAAGCGCAGCTTGACAAAGGAAAAGGTCCTGTGGCAACAATCCTTGTACAGAAGGGAACCCTTCATGTAGGAGATTTTATTGCGGCAGGTGCATGCAGTGGTAAGGTTCGTGCAATGATGGATGACAAGGGCCGCAGAGTAAAAGAAGCAGGTCCGTCTACTCCTGTTGAGATTCTCGGCCTTGGAGACGTTCCAAATGCAGGTGAAATTCTCATGTCCTTTGACAGTGATAAAGAGGCGAAAAACTTCGCAGGAGCGTTTGTATCTGAGAATAAGAACCGTCTTCTTGAAGAGACAAAAGGCAAGCTTTCTCTTGATAATCTCTTTGATCAGATTCAGGCAAGCGATTTAAAAGAGCTCCCTCTTATTATCAAAGCAGACGTACAGGGTTCCGTGGAAGCAGTAAAGCAGAGCCTTACAAAACTTTCCAACGAAGAAGTTGTAGTAAAAGTAATTCATGGCGGTGTTGGTGCTGTCAATGAATCTGATGTAAGCCTTGCGGCAACATCCAATGCTATTATTATTGGATTTAATGTTCGTCCGGATGCAACTGCAAAACAGCTTGCAGAGCAGGAAGGCGTAGACATGCGTCTGTACCGTGTCATCTACCAGGCAATCGAAGATGTAGAAGCTGCCATGAAGGGTATGCTTGATCCTGTATTTGAGGAGAAAGTAATTGGTCATGCACAGGTTCGTCAGCTTTTCAAAGCTTCTGGTGTAGGTACAATCGCAGGAAGCTACGTTCTGGACGGATATTTCCAGAGAAACTGTAAGGTTCGTATTTCCAGAGAAGGCGATCAGATTTTTGAGGGCGATCTTGCATCTCTTAAGAGATTTAAAGATGATGTAAAAGAAGTAAAAGCAGGATATGAATGCGGTCTCGTATTTGATAACTTTAATGATTTAAAAGAAGATGATATAGTAGAAGCATATATCATGGTGGAAGTGCCAAGATAGGAGTGAGGCATAAATGAGAAAAAACAGCATTAAGAATACTAGGATTAACGGAGAAGTGCAGAAAGAGTTAAGCACAATTATCCGTAATGAGATCAAAGACCCGCGTATTCACCCAATGACATCTGTGATGGCTGTGGAGGTTGCTCCTGATTTAAAAACATGTAAAGCATATATCAGTGTTTTTGGATCAAAAGAAGCAAAGGAAGATACCATTAAGGGACTTTCAAGCGCAGAGGGCTATATCAGAAGACAGCTTGCCAGAAACTTAAATCTCCGCAATACTCCGGAAATTCGCTTTATTCTTGACGAGTCCATTGAATACGGTGTAAATATGTCAAAACTTATTGATGATGTGGCAAAGAAAGATGCTTCCGGCAGGGAGACAGAAGAATAGCGAGGTAGAGCGCGTATGAATAATATTTCAGAGGTACTGGAGCAGGTAAAGACAATGTGCATTTCAGGCCACATACGTCCCGATGGGGACTGTGTGGGCTCCTGTATGGCTCTGTATCTGTATATAAAGGAGTGGTATCCGGAGATACAGGTCGATATATATCTTGACAATCCCAAACCGGTATTCGGTCACATTGACAGGATTGATGAGATAAAGACAGAAATTGATGGTAAAAAAGAATACGATCTTTTTGTTACCTGTGATGTAAGTGCAAAAGAGCGGATCGCACCTGCAGGAGAATATTTTGAAAGTGCGAAAAAAACAGTATGTATTGATCATCACATCAGCAATCCGGGGTTTGCAGATATAAATTATATCCGGGGAGATATAAGCTCTGCCAGTGAGGTGCTTTACGGACTTCTGGATAAAGAAAAGGTAAACCGTGCTGTTGCTGCTTCCATTTATACGGGAATGGCACACGACACGGGTGTGTTTCAGTATTCTTCCACAACTCCAGAGACGATGTGCATTGCAGGCGAGCTTATGAAAACCGGCTTTAATTTCAGTCGGATTATTGACGAATCCTTTTATCAGAAGACATACATTCAAAATCAGGTAATGGGGCG
>Ed_p2__coassemble_3410_pt1 | contig 4973 bp, 6 predicted proteins | sample Ed_p2__metabat2_low_PE_031 | metagenome-assembled genome bin Ed_p2 | reverse complement strand
AAAGGTCTGTATCATATTAATAATGTAGTGGATTGCGGCAATTTGTTTTCTATAAAAACAGGGTATTCTCTTGGAATATATGACGCAGAAAAAGTGGGAGAGAAGCTTATCTGGCATGTTGCACCGGAAGGAACGTGCTATAAAGGAATCGGAAAAGATGAGATTAATGTAGAGTTTCTTCCTGTTCTGGAAGATGAGAAAGGTCCATTTGGAAATCCAACAAGCGATTCTGTCCGTACTCGCGTAACGGAAGAGACAGCAGAGATTCTTGCAGTTGTTTTTGGTTTTTCGGAGACAACAGGCGGGATGAAAACAGAGGTAACGGAACTTTTTGAAATGTTTCAGAAGTACTGTCATACAGGTGACGGGGATTTGTGGGTTGTAAGGTGAAAGTGAATTTTTCACAGGTGCTGCAGGAAGCGTTAATAGAAAAAGTAAAATAAAATACGGAAATTACTTTGATTCGACATAGGAATTTGATATAATACGTACAGATTAACAACACGATAATAAAAGGGAGAAGTGGATATTTTTGGAAGAACTGAAAAAAGAGCCGGTTACAGTCGCGCTGATTGTCATAAATATTCTGATTTTTCTGGCCGTGGATCTGGGAGGAGATTCTCTGAACACCGCAAATATGCTGCAGCATGGTGCTGCGTATACGCCTTTTATTCTGGAGGACGGACAGTATTACCGCCTTTTTACAAGTATGTTCCTTCACTTTGGAATCCAGCATCTCGCCAATAATATGCTTGTACTTTTTGTACTTGGTCAGCGTATGGAAAGGGTGTTTGGCGGTTGGAAATTCCTTGTCCTTTATCTTGTGGGAGGAATAGGCGGAAATCTTGTTTCTCTGTATCTGGATACGGTAACGCAGGAGTATGCAGTTTCTGCTGGTGCGTCCGGAGCTGTATTTGCAGTAATGGGAGCCATGATATACGTTGTTTTACGAAGAAAAGGCCGAGTGGAAGACCTTACTGTAAAACAGATTGTATTCATGGCTGTTGTTGCTGTTCTTCTGGGACTTACTGACAGCGGTGTAGATAATGCAGCACATATCGGAGGACTGATCTGCGGATGTTTGGTAAGTATCTTATTGTATCATCAGAGAAAAATCCGGAATGTAGAGCCGTGACCAGGCTGGCTGTCTGTTTCGATATGCCCGTTATGAGCTTCGATGATCTGTCTTGTGACTGCAAGTCCAAGACCGGTGCCATTTTTCTTCAAGGAAACAAAGGGATTGAAAATATTATTTTTTTCATTGGGAGGAATCCCGCAGCCGTTATCTGAAACGGAAATGCAGATTCCTTTTTCCCAGGGCTCTGCCTTCAGAAGGATTTTTCCATCAGGGTTGGAGATGGCTTCCTGGGCGTTCCGAAGAAGATTTAAAAGCGCCTGCCGTATTTTCGTCCGATCAATGGCGAGTTCAGGCAGAAGCGGAGAAAAATCAGTTTCTAAATGGATATTCAGGTAATCGAGAGTAGGACGTACGGAGGACAGGATATTTTCCAGATATAATTTTATGTCAGTTGGTTTTGGGGAAATTCGTCCTGCGTTATTGTAGCTGGAAAGTTCATTTAACAGTTCTTTTATATAATCAAGATTATCCATAATATCGTCCCAGTTTTCATAATCTGTTACATCCGGATGAGCGCTTGCCATCATTTGAAGGGAGCTGCTTATGAGAGATACAGGATTTCGGATTTCGTGAGAAAATTTCGACAGGGTAAACTGAAATTCTTCTCGTATCTGTTCTGCTGTGTCATTTATTTTCATTAGTCATCACCTCGAAAAAAGTGTAGCATTCTGGTATGTAATTATCAATGAAATTCGTGTTGAAAAATTCGCAGAATTGCGACAAAAAAGTATAAATAAGAGAAGGAGAGAAAAAATGGAAGGTTGTATTTTTTGTAAAATTGCAAATGGAGAGATTCCCGCAGCAACTTTGTGGGAAGATGAGGATTTCAGAGTAATTCTTGACCTTGGTCCTGCCAGCAAAGGTCATGCCCTGATTCTTCCGAAGACTCATGCAGCCAATATTTATGAGTTATCTGACGAGCTTGCAGGAAAGGCAATGATTCTTGCAAAGAAAATGGCAGGGGCAATGACAGAGGCTTTGCAGTGCGACGGTTTTAATATTGTGCAGAATAACGGAGAACCGGCAGGACAGACCGTATTTCACTTCCATATGCATCTGATTCCACGATATAAAGGAGACAATGCAGGAATTACGTGGACGCCTGGAGAACTGTCTGAAAAAGATCGAGATGAAATTTTAGAAAAAGTAAAAGCCTGTCTGTAAGGCTTTTCTGTGGGATATGAACAAAAGATGAAACGTGAGGATTTTAGAGAGTTTTATAAAAAATACTTTAGATTCTCAATAAGTATAGCGAATGAAATTGTAAAGAATATAGATACAGCACAGGATATTGCGCAGGAGGTGTTCTGCAGTCTGTTTCAGCAAAGCAAAAATCTTAATCTTAAAAAAGATGAGAAAATGTTATATGGTTTTGTAAAAAGAGCAACGGTAAACAAAGCGCTGGATTATCGGAAATACGGACATATCAAGCGCGAGAGTACTGCAGAAGAGGACTTTTTGGAAGATCGGTTGGTAGATGAAGAATGTAATCTGGAAGCGAGAATCCTCCAAATGGAAGAAAAGGAATACGCAAAACTTGTTTTACAGAGACTTCGCGCAGCAAATCCCATGAATTATGAAATTCTGATAAAAGTAAAATATCTGGACATTTCGCCTGATGAAGTTGCCAGAGAATACGGACTGACAAGAAATGGAGTCAATAACCGTATTTTTCGGACAAAACAATGGATAGAGCGGGAAATGTCCAGAATATATGACTAGTACAAGGAATGTAAACTAACTGCTATATTTAGCGAGATGTTTTTGCGCAGTCCTCAATAAGATTTACAATCTGAGTGATGGAATCTTTTTCTTCTCCGGAGGACATGGCATCTATATAAGTCTGGCGGTTTTCGTACAGTTCTTTAATTGCTTTTAACAGAATTTCTTCTGTGATTTCTTCTTCCTCAAGAACCATGCTGTATCCCTGCTTTTCAAAGGAACGGGCATTTAAAATCTGGTCGCCTCTGCTTGCGTTAGCAGAGAGAGGAATCAGGAGAGCTGGTTTATGGAGAGCTTTCAATTCACAAATGGCGTTGGCGCCTGCGCGGGAGATTACAATGTCTGCCAGTGCGAATAAATCGGGAAGTTCCTCTTTGATATATTCAAACTGAACATAACCTGAGGTTCCTCTGAGACTTTCGTCCAGCTTGCCTTTTCCGCAAAGATGGATAACCTGGAAGTTCTGAAGAAGCTTTGGAAGGATTTTTCGCACATTTTCATTGACAGATGCAGCTCCGAGACTTCCTCCGATAATCAGGAGAACCGGTTTGTCATCTGTAAAACCGCAGAATTTGCGGGCTGCTTCTTTACTTCCGCTCATCAGTTCCTTACGAATTGGTGTGCCTGTGAGAACTGCTTTTTCAGCAGGCAGATTTTTTACGGTTTCCGGGAAATTGCAGCATACTTTGGCTGCGGAGGGAAGGCACAGCTTGTTTGCAAGGCCGGGAGTCATGTCGGACTCGTGGATAATAGCCGGAACTTTGCATTTTTTTGCAGCAATCACAACAGGAACGGTAACGAATCCGCCCTTGGAAAATACAACATCAGGTTTTAAATCTTTTAAAAGCTTTTTTGCCTGCCCAAATCCTTTTAATACACGGAAAGGGTCAGAGAAATTTTTTAAATCGAAGTAGCGTCTTAACTTGCCGGACGAAATTCCATAATAGGGAATGCCCAGTTCTTCAATCAGTTTTTTTTCAATTCCCTCATAGGAGCCAATATAGGAAATTTTGTATCCTTTTTCCTGAAGCATTGGGATAAGGGCAATATTTGGAGTTACGTGTCCGGCTGTACCGCCGCCTGTAAGTACAATATGTTTCATAGGGGTTCCTCCTGAAAAAACGTAATAAGGCTTTTACGCCATGATACATACGGTATCATTTATAATATGCCCCCCGAAAACAGAATTGTCAAGGAAAGATAGGAGATCAGGAGAAAAATGTTCAGGAAATTAAGTGATGAAGAGCTGCAAGAGTGGCTGGAAAAGCAGATGGAAAAAGAAAACAGGTCACTGGAGAATAATTTCTTCTCCAGAGTCTTCGGAAGAAAAGATGACATTACTGATGAGGAACTGGACCGTTTTTTTGCAGATGCAATGGAACGTATCAAAATGCAGGAGGAACTGCAGAAGGAAGAGGAGAAGAAAGAACATCTGCGTAAAGAAAAGTGGAAAAAGCGCTTTTCTTTTAAAGGGGATTCAGCAGTCGGTTACAGAAAATTGTCGAAAGTGGCTGGTTTTGTTATTGTATGTGCGATTGCTGTTTTCGCTGCAAGTATGACAATTGAGGCAAACAGAAATTATTTTATTGATAGTGTGAAGTATTTGACAGGGAATGATACAAAAATTTTAATTGATAACGATTCAAGTAATGACAAACCATCGTTAGATGAAGAGCGTGCTCGAGATAAAATCGAGGAAGAGATGGGGGTGGAAGTGCCGGAGTTTCTGTATCGACCAGAGACGTTTGAGTTTTATAAGTATGAAATAACTCCGGAGTCGGGGATCGCAAGATTGCAGTATTGGTACAAGAATAGCATAGCTACTCTTTATATTAGTGATGGTTCAGAAAAATTGCAGAGTAATAGTTTGAGTCTCCGAGAAGATGACTTTGAAACAGTTGATATGGAGAAAGGAGAAACGCTGGCTATTATTAGTCAAACAAAAGAAAAGGCGGGAGTAAATCCCATTTACCTTGCAGAATGGGAAAGAAAAGGATTTTATTATCAGCTTAGTGCAAGAATGGAAAAAAAAATATTTAAAAAAATTATAAAAGAAATTGTTTTTTAGCGTGATTTTTCTCAGTTTCAGTCGTATTAATATATGTAAGGGTAA
>Ed_p2__coassemble_2683_pt1 | contig 6244 bp, 8 predicted proteins | sample Ed_p2__metabat2_low_PE_031 | metagenome-assembled genome bin Ed_p2 | reverse complement strand
TTGGGTCATATCAAGGCTCATTCAATCGTGGTAAATTCGTGGTAAAATTAGTGTTTTACTATACTTTAAAACGCTTGAAAGTATAGTATTTATGCGAATAATCAAAAATTAGATATATAATTTAGTATACATTATATAATAAAAACCGAAAAAGTACTTACTATATTTTTTATTTTGGCAGTGTTTCTTTTTGGGGGAGCTGCGGTAGCCAGTGCTATCCAACAAGATGATTTATTTCCACCACTCGTTTTTAGCATTTTCTTTATTGTGTCTTTAATTGGCTCGTTGAACATGATTATGTGGAAGCTGGAAGTGTACGGAGATGAAATTACATGGCGTTCAACTTTTGGGAGAAAGAAAATTTTTCGTTTTGAAGATATTACATATTGCGAGATGAAGGGAAATTCTATTCGTGTTTATGTCAATGACAAAAAATTATTCACCATTGATAGTGGGATTGATGATAGTGAATTTATGGAGGATATAAAAAGGAGAAGAATTTCTGTAAAATCTTACTGGGTAAATCATCATAAGAAAAAGCATAAGAAAAATCGTAAATGACACAGAAAGCCGCAAGGAATCAGCTCCGCTGCAAATCTCTCCTGTCGGGAAAATCAAAAAAATGAGGAACTTCAAAAATTCAGAAAATGAGGTGCTTGCGGTTGAAAACGGCAGAGCAGACAGTGAAAGATTTATGGAGGAGATGGATGGGGATGAAACTCTGCTGAGGGGTACAGGAGAATAAGAGATTGTAAGTTTATATTGCATTTTAATCTCTATTCTTTTAAAATTAGTAGTATCATAAAAATATATTTTTGTATTTATGACAGTAAATGTTGTCATTGCCCAGACGTTAAATGTGCAAAAGCTATTATAAAAAGAACAAATATTAAAATTTAAAATGGAGTTGTAAAATGGATTTAAAAAGCAGAACATTGTCAAATTTCGCAGAACTTGTAGAAACAGGTGAATGCAAAAAATTTAAAGGAAGATTAAAAGTGGGCGTGGATCTTGGAACTGCAAATACTGTTCTGGCGGTTGTGGATACTGCAAATCGCCCTATAGCGGGAATTTCTGCACCTTCTCACGCAATTCAGGATGGAGTGATTTTGAATTATTATGAATGCGTACAACTTGTATCAAAGTTAAAAGAAACACTGGAAGAGAGGCTTGGTACGGAGCTTACTTATGCGGCAGCAGCAATTCCGCCTGGGGTATCTGAAGGTAGTGTTAAGAGTATTGGGTATGTGTTGGAGGGGGCCGGTTTTGAAGTGACGAATATCGTAGATGAGCCGACTGCTGCCGCTGCTGTATTAAAAATAAGTGATGGCGCTGTTGTGGATGTAGGTGGTGGTACTACAGGAATCAGCATTCTAAATAACGGAAAAGTAATTTATACGGATGATGAAGCAACTGGGGGAACTCATATGACGATGACGGTTGCGGGGCATTATCGTATTTCCTATGAAGAGGCGGAATTACTGAAAAGACAGATGGACAGGCAGGATGAAATATTCCCTGTGATTAAAGCTACTGTAGAAAAAATGGCTTTAATAACAGAAAAGTTTATCAAAGGATATGATGTTCCGGCTATTTATGTTGTAGGTGGTTCCTCCATGTTTCGCGAATTTACACCGGTATTTGAGAAACGCCTGAAGCTTCCGGTCTATCAGCCGGTTCATCCGCTTCTGGTTACGCCTCTTGGAATTGCTTATTGCTGTCAGCTTCCGGATATTTCTGGAAAAAAGACAACAAAATAAAAATGTGATAAGCGTTTTTATTGTATTTTTTAGAAAATCTATTGTGTTTTTTGGAAAACAGAGGTAAAATAATTATCGAAATAAATACAGGGGAGCTTGTGTTTGCAGGCTGAGAGGAAGTAATCGAACTTCGACCCTTAAACCTGATGCGGATAATGCCGCCGTAGGAAGTCATTATACAGGGATTTTTTACAGGAGGCGCCGTAAGGTTTGTCTCCTGTTTTATTATGTTTGATTATCTTTGAGAAAGGGGGAGCGGAGACCACTTATGTGGCGGACTGAGGGGGAGCGCCCTGAGTTTTGTATATCAGCGATGGGAAGCCGTGTTCCGGCGTGAGAGGATACCAGAAAGTATCGACCGAACTTCCGTAGTTATCAAGGGATAACTATATCTATTTTGGAAGCGTCGCTGATTACAGCCGTTTCCTGATTAACTCAAAGGAGAAAATAAATATGACAAAAATGAACATTAAAAAATTATCGATTGCCGGTGTTTTCTGTGCAGTTGCCGTTGTGGGAAGCCTGTTTTCTTTTCCTGTATTTGGGAGTAAGTGTGCTCCGGTACAGCATATGATCAACATACTGTGTGCGGTTCTCTTGGGACCGGGCTATGGAGTAGGTGTTGCCTTTGGAGCTTCTCTGATTCGAAATCTGCTTGGACTTGGCAGCTTAATGGCTTTTCCGGGAAGTATGTTTGGAGCTTTGCTGTGCGGGCTGGTTTACAGTAAAACCGGAAATCTTTTCGGAACGCTTGCTGGAGAAGTATTTGGCACAGCAATCCTTGGCGGACTGTGTGCGTATCCTATGGCAATTCTTTTTATGGGACAAAGTGCATCCGGTCTTGCTTTTTATGCCTATATTGTTCCGTTTTTAATTTCTACTGTTGGTGGAGCGGTTATTTCTGCAGTTCTGCTTTACAGCTTGAAAAAATCGAATGTTCTGCATACCATGCAGGAATCTGTTTGATAACTGGGAGAAAGAAATATGCTTGAGAATATGCTTGAAAATGTGAGGAAGAAAAATCCGCTTATTCATAATATTACAAATTATGTGACAGTCAACGATTGTGCAAACATTGTGCTTGCCTGTGGAGCTTCCCCTATCATGGCTGATGATAAGAATGAAGCTGCAGAGATTACAGAGATTTGTGCAGGACTGAATATTAATATCGGGACACTGAATACGAGAACAATCGATGCTATGCTGATTGCGGGCAAACGGTCAAATGAATTGCATCATCACGTTGTGTTGGATCCGGTGGGTGCGGGAGCGTCTAAGCTGCGGACAGATACAGCAAGAAGACTTCTGAAAGAAGTGAAGTTTTCTGTGATTCGTGGTAATGTTTCTGAAATTAAAACGCTTGCGTCCGGAAGCGGGACAACAAAAGGGGTAGATGCAGATGTGGCAGATAAAGTAACGGAAGAAAACCTGGAAGGAGCCGTTGCTTTTGCCAAAGCATTTGCAGAAAAAGCAGGGGCTGTTATTGTGATTACCGGTGCAATTGATATTGTTGCGGATAGTAAAAAAGCATATTGTATCCGTAACGGACATTCTATGATGGCTTCTATTACAGGAACAGGCTGTCAGCTTTCAGCTATGACGGCTGCTTTTGTAGCGGCAAATCCAGAATGTCTGTTGGAAGCGTGTGTCGCAGCTGTTTGTACTATGGGTTATGCCGGCGAGGTGGCGTATAGCAGACTTAAAGAAATGGACGGAAACGCCACATATCGAAACTATATTATTGATGCAGTTTATAATATGACTCCGGAAATGTTGGGGAAAGGTGCAAAATATGAAGTGCGATAAAAAAACAATGCTTCTCTATGCTGTTACAGACAGAGCATGGACAGGCAGACAAAGTTTATACGAACAGGTTGAAGCTGCCTTAAAAGGCGGCGCAACCTGCATTCAGCTCCGTGAAAAAGATTTAAATGAGGAAGATTTTCTGAGAGAATCAATAGAGATGGCAGCTCTTTGTAAAAAATATAAGGTTCCGTTTCTGATAAATGATAATGTAGAAATTGCAATCAAATGTCATGCGGATGGGGTTCATGTGGGACAGAAAGATATGGAAGCTTCCCAGGTTCGACAGAGAGTTGGAAAAGATATGATAATCGGTGTTTCTGCCCATTCAGTAGAAGAAGCTCTGGAAGCCGTAAAAAGTGGTGCAGATTATTTGGGTGTTGGAGCGGTATTTTCAACTTCTACAAAATCAGACGCAGAAGTTCTGTCAAGACAGGTTCTTCGGGATATTTGTTCTGCTGTAGATATTCCTGTCGTTGCGATTGGAGGTATCAGTAAAACAAATATATCTCAGCTTTCCGGCACAGGAGTTGATGGTGTTGCTCTGGTCAGTGCGATTTTTGCAGCAGAGAATATCGAAGATGAATGCTGCATGCTTCGCAGGCTGTCGGAAGAGATGGTAAAGGGATGAATATAAAATGTGCGATTTTTGATTTTGATGGAACTCTGTTTGATTCTATGTTTATCTGGGATGAGATTGGAGAACGTTATCTTCGTTCCCTTGGAAAAGAGCCGAATCCGTCCATGCGTGAAGCCGTCAGAACGCTAAGCCTTTATCAGGCAGCTTGTTATTTGGGAGTGAGTATGATTTGCCGCTTTCAACGGAAGGAATCATAAAAGGTATCAATCAGATGATTGAGCATTTTTATCTTAGTGAGATTTTACCGAAACCTGGGGTTTGTGAGTTTCTGGAACATATGAAAAAAGCGGGGATTTCCATGTGTATTGCCACAGCTTCTGAACGGTATCAGATAGAAGCGGCTTTGAAGAGGTGTGGAATGAGTCAATATTTTGATGCGATTTTCACCTGCAGCGAAATCGGGCATGGCAAGGAGGAACCATTTATTTTTCGGCAAGCAATGGAGGTCTGTGGAGCTGAACGAAATACAACGGTTGTATTTGAAGATGCGTTTCATGCAGCTTTGACAGCAAGGAGAGATGGTTTTTCAGTAATAGCCGTATATGATGAAAGTGAGAAATATCAGGAGGAAATTCGCCGTCTGGCTGATTGTTATCTGGTGGATTTTGTGCATACAAAAGATTTTTGGGAGTTTATTTCCGGTTAGGTAAGATTATAGATGTAAGGTGTGTTTAAGAAGCAGAGATTTTAAGAAAGGAAAATGCAAGTATGAATTTAAAAACAGCATTGACGATTGCGGGAAGTGACTGCAGCGGAGGCGCGGGGATTCAGGCTGATCTGAAGACGATGATCATGAATGGAGTTTATAGTATGAGTGCTGTTACAGCGCTTACTGCCCAGAATACAACAGGAGTAAGAGCAATTCAGGAGGTTACGCCTGATTTTCTGGAAAAACAGCTTGATGCCATATTTGAGGATATTTATCCGGATGCGGTGAAAATCGGCATGGTATCATCAGGTGAGCTGATCCGTGTGATTGCTGACAGATTGAGATATTACCATGCAAATAATGTGGTAGTTGATCCTGTAATGGTAGCAACTTCCGGCTCTGCTTTGATAAAAAATGATGCGGTTCAGACTCTGATTGAAGAGCTGCTTCCACTTGCTGTTCTTGTGACACCAAATATTCCGGAAGCAGAAGTTCTCTCCGGTATGGCTGTTGAAACAAAAGAGGATATGCTCATTGCTGCAAAGAAGATTGGAGATGCCAATCATTGTGCAGTTTTGCTTAAAGGCGGTCACAGTATCAACGATGCCAATGATCTGCTTTATGAAAATGGCAGATTTCAGTGGTTTGAGGGAAAACGGATCCATAATTCAAATACCCATGGTACCGGCTGTACACTTTCCAGCGCCATTGCCTCTAATCTTGCGAAGGGATTTACTTTGGCGGAAGCTGTTCGGAGAGCAAAAGACTATATTTCTGAGGCGCTTGCCGCGATGCTTGATTTGGGGAAAGGTTCCGGGCCTATGAATCACGGGTTTGATCTTCAGGGGAAATACGCGCAGAGTTTAAAGCAGTAATTAGAAAAACAAGGCGATTTTAATGGTTATTTTTTAAATCGCCTTATTTTTGAATAACTGGGGCAAGGTATCCACTGAGAACTATTCAGTTGTTTCAATCGAGTTCACGATGCTCATTTTTGCAATAGAACGCAAAGGGATAGCTGTTGCTGACAAGCAGGCCACAATGGATATGAGTGCCGCTTCGATAATTGGTAAATATGGAATAGAAACAAATTGTAGACGATTTGTTGTAGCGGCATTTATAAATATAGTGCAAATATATCCTAAGATACCGCCAATTATAGATGCAATCATTCCGTAATAAGCACCCTCCCACAAAAAAGTTTTGTAAAGACTGTTTGTGCTCATGCCGATTGCCCGCTGCATACCGATTTCAGCAATACGGGTGTGGATATTACTGTAAACGGTATTCACAATATTTAGTATTCCGATAAAACCAATAAAGAAGATAAGACACCAGCATAACATGCTGATTTGATTGAAACTTTCTTCAAGTTGTTTGGCTGTCTGCTGA
>Ed_p2__coassemble_2510_pt1 | contig 6699 bp, 6 predicted proteins | sample Ed_p2__metabat2_low_PE_031 | metagenome-assembled genome bin Ed_p2 | reverse complement strand
TTGAATATATTTATTTTGCAAGACCGGATTCAGTCATAGATGGAGTATCTGTTCATGAATCACGGGTAAGAGCCGGAGAACTTCTGGCAGAGAGGTATCCGGCTGAGGCAGATGTTGTAATTGGAGTTCCTGACAGCGGAATGGATGCAGCGCTTGGCTACGCGAATAAATCAGGTATTCCTTATGGAATCGGATTGATTAAAAACAAATATATTGGAAGAACATTTATTGCGGCAAAACAAAATGAGCGTCTGGATAAAGTCAGGATAAAGCTTTCTCCTGTAAAAAGTGTGATAGAGGGAAAGAGGATTATTCTTGTAGATGATTCAATTGTGAGAGGAACGACAAGCAAGCGCATTGTGAAGCTTTTGCGTGATGCAGGAGCAAAGGAAATACATATGAGAATTTCGGCTCCTCCATTTCTGCATCCGTGCTATTATGGAACAGATATTGATTCAGAAGAAAATCTGATTGCCTGCCACCACAGCATGGCAGAAATTGCAGAGATTATAGGAGTGGATTCTTTGGGATATTTAGAGATAGATAAACTTGGAAAGTTGATTGACGGCGAAGGTTATTGTGCTGCCTGTTTTCATGGAAAATATCCGACAAAAATTCCGGCTGATTTACGAAAAGACCGTTTTGAGAGAAGATTATCTGAGAATGTAGAATATTAACTATGCAGGTGAGGAGAATACGATGATAAGACCAAATATGTATTACAAAGAATTGAAAGATTCATATCTTTTTTATAATATTGCCCAGAAAACAAAAGCTTATGTGGAACAGCATCCGGGAGTAAAGCTTTTAAAGATGGGCATAGGAGACGTTTCGCTGCCGTTATGTGATGCTGTAATTAAGGCATTGCACGAGGCTGTAGATGATCAGGCCTCCGGAGACAGGTTTCATGGATATATGCCGGAGTGCGGAGCGCCGTTTTTGAGAGAAACAATTGCAGGATATTATGAAAAAAGAGGTGTTTTGTTATCCGCGGACGAGGTGTTTGTTTCAAGCGGTGCAAGTGATGAGCTTGGGGATATTTTAGATTTGTTTGAGCGTTCCTGTTCTGCTCTGGTGATTGAGCCGTCTTATCCGGCATACGTAGATGCGAATGTAATGGCGGGAAGAAGGATTGTACATCTCTCTTCATCAGAGGAAAACGGATTTTTGCCTGAACCAAAGGAAGAAGAGATGGCAGATTTAATATATATATGTTCTCCCAACAATCCCACGGGAGCAGTTTATTCCCGTACACAGCTTCAAAAATGGGTGGATTTTGCTAATAGAAACGGTTCTGTAATCCTTTTCGATGCGGCATACGAAGCCTTTATTGAGGATGAGACGCTTCCGCACAGTATTTTTGAGCTGAAAGGAGCAAAAACATGCGCCATTGAAATATGCTCCCTTTCCAAGACAGCCGGTTTCACGGGAACAAGACTTGGATATACGATCATACCAAAGGAATTGAACCGTAATGGAATGAACTTTAATGAAATGTGGGTACGCAATCGTACTACAAAGACAAATGGTGTGTCGTACATAATTCAGAAAGGCGGAGCAGCTGTTTTTACAGAGGAAGGACAAAGACAGATTCATGAAAATATTCAGATTTATAAAAAAAATGCCAGAACATTGATGCATGCACTGGATCAGATTGGAATCTGGTATTGCGGAGGAAAAAATGCACCATATATCTGGATGAAGTGCCCGAACGGAATGGGAAGCTGGGAATTTTTTGATTATCTGCTACATGAAATTCAGGTTGTGGGAACACCCGGAGAAGGATTTGGAGCCTGTGGAGAGGGGTATTTCCGGTTTTCTACTTTCGGTTCACCGGAAGATACAAAAGAAGCGGCAGAAAGACTTATAAGGCTGTTTTCAAAATAATTAATCACGAGAAAAATAAACAGCTTCGAACAGGGAGTATCAGATTATGGAAATGCTGATGCGTGATCCTGGCTGTGTGATTTCCACAGAGAGGTTTATGGAGAAAATATGGGGTTATGACAGCAAAGCAGAGATAAATGTCGTATGGGTATATCTTTCTAATCTCCGAAAAAACTTTTGTCCATACAGGCAGACGTACAGATAAAAGCCGTACGTAACCAGGGGTACTTTTTGGAGGAAATAAAATAATGCGTCAGATCCGCCAAAGGTTTATTCTGGTAGCAATGAGCTCCACTTTTATTGTGCTTTTTGCAATTATGAGTGTTATCCCGTGAACAACGGTGAGATTTTTATTTCTTTAGCAAGAAAAGGGCGAAAAGTTGTTTTTAAGGTGTCAAATGAGTCAGAAATGATCCAGAAGGGAAATATGGATATTTTGTTCGAACGATTTTACAGGACAGATGCGTCCAGAAGCTCGGAAACGGGAGGATCCGGAATTGGTCTGTCTGTGGCAAAGGCAATTGTGGAAGTGCATAATGGAAAAATTCATGCAGAAAGTGCAGATGGGAAGATACTGGTAATTACTGTGATATTATGACTCTTTTCTGTGATTTTGTCTTGTGTGTCCTGGTATGTTGTGATATTATAAAAAAGAAATCAATAATTTTCTATTAATTTCACACAAATCTACAAAAGGGGAGGCATTTTATGGGCAAAAAGATTGTAAATGTAGTTTTATTCCTGGCTGTGGTCGCGGCCGCGGTGGGAATGACCATATATACAGGCAAGGGTGCTGCCAGTGTAATGGTATATAACTTTGTGTTTCTTGGGGTGATGGTACTGATTTATCTCTCCGGCATGATTGGCGGAATGTTTAAAATGAACCGTCTTTCTGAAGCGCTCCGTCACGGCACAGAGGAGGTTTCCAGTATTTTCAAGGCTCCCGGGAAAGCAAAGGCAGAAGATTTATCTGTATTAAATGAAATTTTCGGGAATACATATCTGGATAAAAAGATGGATACCTTTCGTGGAAGCATTGACAAAAGCCAGGAAGGAATCGGTGATGTGGAGGACTTCATTAATGAGGAAGAAATGGATCTTCACATTCACAAACGTCTTCTGGAAATGGTGCCCGACATTCTTACAAGTCTTGGTATTCTCGGAACCTTTGTAGGACTTGTATGGGGGCTTAAAAATTTTAATCCCAATGATTATGCGGCAATGACAAGTTCTGTTGCATCTCTTGTGGACGGAATTAAGGTGGCATTCCTTACTTCTATTTACGGAATTGCTCTGTCTATTGTGTATACATATGGAATGAAGAGTGAGTACAGCTCTCTTACAGAAAATCTTCAGGGATTTCTGGACCGCTTTCACGCATACGTTATGCCTACTGCAGAAAATGAGTCAAGAAATCTCCTTGTATCCAGTCAGAAAATTCAGACAGAAGCCATGAATAAAATGGCAGAGCAGTTTTCTGTACAGATGGCAGACAGTTTTGAAAAGGTAATTACGCCGACTTTTCGGAAAATGAACGATTCTCTTGATATGCTGGTGACTTCTGTTACAAGATGTCAGCAGGATGCAGTAAAAGAGATCCTGGATGGATTTATGAAAGAGATGCATAACTCCTTTCAGCTGCAGTTTAAGGATTTTAATGAAGCTTTAAATCAGCTGAAAAAAGCACAAAAAGAAAATGCGGATTATACAGCAACGCTTTATCAGACGATGAGTACCCAGTTGAGCGATAATTATCTACAACAGGAGCGGGTGATGAAAGATGCAGTGACGGAGCTTGGAAACCTGCAGAACCGTTACCTTACTACGGCTAACCGGATTGTTCAGGATAATCAGAACATTCAGAAAATGCAGCAGCAGGATTATCAGCATGTAACAGAGTATTTAAAAGAAGCGGAGCAGTCTGCTGCAAAATTCTGGGTTGCCTGCAACCAGACGATGAAGCGTTATGTGGAAGCTGCGACAGCAGGTATGGAAAATGCAGGGCAGTCCAGCCAGGCAAGTGCAGAAGTGTTAAAAGCAAATCGCCAGCTCATTCAGGATTTCGATACGAAGATGCAGGAATTTTCTCAGTATCAGAAGCTTTCCTATCAGACAATGGAACAGGTTCGCCGTCTTCTTACAGATGTTTCACTTTCCGGGAAAGATCTGCAGCTTCAAAGCGGACGCGTAGACAGCATTTCCCAGAAGGCTTCTGTAGACAAAATCCAGAGACTTCTGGAAGAACAGGGGGAGGCTCAGAGAGAACTTCTGGAAGATATTTCCAAGAATATCCGGGAGCTTTCAAAAGCAGCACAGAAAGGAAAGTTCAGCTTATTCAAATAAGAGGAGAATTATATGCGTAAAAGAAGAAAAAACGAAGACGGAGGATTTAATGTCTGGCGTTCTTATTCGGATATGATGGCTGGTGTTCTGCTTCTTTTCGTGTTGATCATGTGCGTCACTCTTTTTCAGGCACAGAAAAGCTATAACGAAAGTATTAAGGAGCGAGATGAAAAAATAGCGCTTCAGGAGGAGTACACAGCAGAGATTCTGGCGCAGCAGTCCGCTCTGGACGAAAAAGAAGGACTTCTTCAGAATCAGGATGAGCAGTTAAAAAGCCAGGATCAGCAGCTTGCAGAGCAGAAGCAGCTTCTTGCAGATCTGGCGGCAAAGCTGAAAGATCAGGAAAAGACTCTGGATAAACAGCAGTCCGCTCTCGATGAAAAAACAGCACTTCTTGCAGATCAGCAGCAGAAAATTGATAATATCATCGGTGTAAAAGCAGAAGTTGTAGAATCCTTAAAAAAAGAATTTTCAAAAAATAATGTAAATGTGGATATTGATTCCAAGACAGGGGCATTGACCCTGGATGCAAATGTTATGTTTGCATATGACGAGGCGGAGCTTACAGAGGAAGGAAAGTCGGCACTTAAAAATATTCTTCCTATTTACTGTAAGGTGCTTCTTGAGAAGGAGCACAAGCCGTATCTTGCGGAGATTATTATTGATGGATATACAGATACAGACGGTGATTATGCCTACAACCTAGAGCTTTCTCAGCAGCGTTCCCTTGCAGTGGCGCAGTATCTGCTTGATATTCAGGGAGAGTTTTTATCAAATGAGGAGGCCCTTGATCTGCAGGATTATCTCACGGTAAACGGTCACTCCATGTCAAATCCTGTTCTGGATTCCGATGGGAATGTAGATAAGGACGCATCCCGTCGTGTGGAAGTAAAATTCCGTCTAAAGGATGACGAGATGATCGATGAGCTGAATAAGATTATGACAGATTCTCAAAAAAAAGAGGCAACAGAAGAAAAAAAGAATGAGTAAAATGGAAAGCGGCTGTCCGGATGGACAGCCGTTTTTAGAGGAAGTCTTGATTTGTTTTATTTATTTGCGGCAGGTGTTTTATAAAGTCCAGGGTTGGTAGTTGCTGTGCGTATCTGATTCAGGGCTTTGGAAACTGCCGGAATGGAGATGACGATCACAGTAAGGATACCTTCTGCCAGAATGAAGCTGTAATTATAAATGATTGGATAGAGAGCAGTTAAGGATTTCGGGAAATTGGACGGCATGTAATCCATCCAGTACAGGTATCCGCCAAGTGCGTGGAATGCGCCTCTTGCCAGAATAGCAGCCAGATACGCCTTAACCAGTCCATGTTTTTTTGATTTTGAGAAAAAGCCTGCAATTCCCATAGCGCCGAAAGCAAGGATGTAATCACAGCATACCTGAAACAGGGAAAGTACGTATGGTTCCTGCAGGAACTGGAAGATTCCGTATACCAGTCCTGTGAGAATTCCTATTTTTGCTCCATACCAGTAGCCAATCAATACGATAAACAGCATACTGAAAAGAGTGACTGAACCGCCGAAAGGCAGTTTGAAAAGTTTAATGTATGAAGTTACATAGGCAAGTGCAAGCGCAACTGCGCAGGTCACAAGCTGCTGTGTTGACATTTTTCTGGTGGAACTATTTTTTGAACAGAAAAAGATAACAGCGGCTGCAAGCAGAATCACTGCAAGAGCAGAAACTGCATAGCCGGCTGTGGTAAGACCGCCATCGGCGTTTACAAGTAATTGAAACATAATGAAATTTTCCTCCTTACGTTGGTATTATCCAAATCAAGTTAAAAGGTCGAAGCCCTGCTTCCTCTCAGCCTGTTGTACAAGCTCCCTTGGTTCAATTTTTAAGTATACCACAGGAAGAAACGGGATACAAGAAAATTTACAGAAAACAGTAACTTTCGGCAGAAAAAGGAATAAGATAAGAATAACCGTGTTATTTTGCATTAAATGTGTTATGATAACAGGGAAAAGAAAATAAGAACAGGGAGGAAAAAGGGAATGACAGTTTTCTGGAGCCTTATGATCCCGTTTCTCGGAACATCTCTTGGAGCAGCCTGCGTGTTTTTGGTGAAAAAAGACTTAAAGCCTCTTGTACAGAAAGGGTTTTTGGGATTTGCCTCCGGCGTTATGGTAGCTGCTTCCGTGTGGTCGCTTCTGATTCCTGCAATGGAAATGAGTCAGAGGATGAAAAAATTTGCTTTTGTTCCGGCGGCAGCGGGATTTTTGCTGGGTATCGGATTTCTGCTTTTCATGGACCGTGCAGTTCCTCATCTTCATATGGGAAGTGAGAAGGCAGAAGGACCAAAAGTGCAGTTAAAAAAAACGACAATGCTTGTCCTTGCAGTCACGCTTCACAATATTCCAGAGGGTCTGTCTGCTGGCGCTGTGTTTGCAGGCGTGCTGTCAGGAAACGAAAGTGTGACAATGGCAGGTGCTATTGCGCTCTGCGTGGGAATTGCCA
>Ed_p2__coassemble_1254_pt1 | contig 15870 bp, 10 predicted proteins | sample Ed_p2__metabat2_low_PE_031 | metagenome-assembled genome bin Ed_p2 | reverse complement strand
TAAAACAGGTTGAGCTTATGTATATTATGAAAGATAAGGCAGCAGATTATAAGGTGGAAGTAACAGAAGAAGATGAAAAGGCAATTGCAGAAGCTGCAAAAGCATTTATGGAAGCAAACAGTGAGGAGACAATCGCAGAGCTTTCTGTTACAGAAGCGCAGGTAAAAACATATCTTGAGCTTCAGACATATAAGCAGAGAATTTATAATGAGATTATGGATGAGGCTAAAGTAGAAGTGACAGATGAAGAGGCAAATCAGTCTTCCTTCACATATGTAAGCATTTCTACAAGCGGCGAGGATCTCACAGAAGACGATAAAAAGAAGAAAAAAGAGCAGGCCCAGGAAATCCTGGACAAGATGAAAGAAGACCCGACTGGAGATATGAGCGAGGCAGCAAAAGCTGCAGATGAAAGCTACAACGCTCTTACCGGAACCTTTACAACTGCAGAGAGCAAAGAAGAGGATGGAGATTCCGCATACTATCCGAAAGAGGTTCTTGAAGTTCTTCGTGGGCTGAAAGAGGGAGAAATGGCGCCTGAAGTGATAGAGACAGATACAGGCTATTATGTGGTTCGTCTTGATAAAAAGCTTGATGAAGAGGCAACAGAGTCGAAAAGAGAATCTCTGGAATCTGAAAAGAAAACAGAGTATTACACAGAAACAACGGATAAATGGCTTGAGGATGCAGAAATTAAGGCAGATGACAAAGTACTTAAAACACTGAAAATCACAGATGAGCATAAATTTACAATGAAAATGCCGGAGGCAGAAGTAACAGCAACTCCGGAACCGACAGAAACAGCAGAATAAAAAAATGGAACGGCATCGGATTTTCCGGTGCTGTTTTGCCGAATTAAAATAAGCAGGAAGGGAAGTATTCATGGGAAAGAGTACAATAAATGATATGACCGTGGGAAGTCCTGTGAAACTGATTATACAGTTTATGATTCCCATGTGTCTTGGAAATATTTTTCAGCAGTTTTATAATATTGCGGATTCAATTATTGCAGGACAGTTTATTGGTGTAAATGCGCTGGCAGCCATTGGAAGTACGGGATCTCTGATGTTCTTTGTAACAGGGTGGCTGAACGGACTGACAAGTGGTTTTGCCATTTTAGTATCTCAGCTTTTCGGGGCAAAGAAATACGATGAGATGCGTCATTATGTGGCAATGTCCATTTATCTGACAGTAGCGTTTACCATTGCGATGACAGTTGGGTTTGAGATTGCAAATGCGCCGATTCTCCGTATGATGAACACGCCGGACGAGGTTATCGGGGACGTAGTCAAATATATGGCGATTATTTACGCAGGACTTGCAGTTACGGCAGCTTATAATGCCTTATCCTCTTTTTTGCGTGCTTTAGGGGATTCCAAATCGCCGTTGTATTTTCTTATCATTTCCGCGCTGCTTAACATAGTGCTGGATATTGTTTTTATTGTGTGTTTTGGCATGGGAGTAGAAGGCTGTGCATATGCAACTGTAATTGCTCAGGGAATTTCAGCGCTTCTTTGTCTCGTTTACATTAAGAAAAAAATGCCGCTTCTTCATTTGGAGAAAAAGAATTTTCAAGTTTCTGTAAACAGCTTTAAAAGACTTCTTGCACTTGGTATTCCAATGGGACTGCAGTTTTCTATTACAGCAATCGGAACGATTATTGTGCAGGGTGCGGTTAATGTTTACGGAGCTGTTCATATGGCGGGATTTTCCGCAGCAGGAAAATTGCAGAATATTGTGACTACAATTTTTGTGGCATTTGGAGCAACTGCAGCTACATTTGTAGGACAGAACCGGGGAGCCGGAAAGATGGATCGTGTAAAAGCCGGTGTAAAAAGTACGCAGCTTATGATTCTCGGCTGGAGCGTAATTTCTATGGTAATGGTATTTTTCTTTGGAAGATACCTTACCTGTATTTTTGTAAGCCCGTCAGAAACAGAGGTGCTGGATGTATCGGTTACATATTTCAGGACAGTATTCTGGGCATATCCGTTCCTTGGAAGCATTTTCCTTTACAGAAATGCGCTGCAGGGTATGGGATATGGACTTGTTCCAATGCTTGGAGGTATATTTGAGCTTGTGGCAAGAGCAGGAATTGTTTTCTTTATTGCGGGAAAAACAAGCTTTGCAGGAGTGTGCCTTGCAGACCCGGCTGCATGGATTGCGGCGTTGATTCCGCTGATTCCATATTATATCTATGTTATGAAGAAATACAGGAAGACAAATAGAATAGACGGTTAAAAAGGGGCGCTGCTTCACAGTTGTTATCTGACTGTGAAGCAGCGCCTCTGTCGTTTTATTCTTTTTATCCAATCAATCCAAAATGTTTCAGCGCATTGTAAATTCCATTATCTTCAATATCTGTTGTCTGGTATGTGCAGAACGGCAGGATTTCTTTCATTGCATTTCCCATAGCAATGCTGTTTCCGGCGTATTTCAGCATGGGCAGGTCGTTGTTGCTGTCGCCGAAAGCATAACTGTTTTCAAGAGGAAGGTTGAAATAATCAAGAAGAAACTGGATTCCGGTTGCTTTGCTTGTGTCCTTCCGTGTGACTTCATAAATGTTTTCTCTGTGCTGGAAAAGAAGGTACTTGTCTTTGCTGAAGTTCCGGAAAGTTTCAAAATCGGAATCAGGAAAAACTTCAATTAAAAATTTATCAAAGGTGTAGGTGTCTTTTTCTTCGAAAACAGACAGGTCTTCCACAGGTACTTTTCCTATAAAATTTTTCGTAAGAGAACATTGTACAGGAGCAGCGCCGTCCATAAGAAGCCCGGTAGGACGCTCGAAAATCGTTCCGATTTTACATTCCCGAAGGATGCGTACTGTTTCTTCGCATACATCATGAGAAATGGTCTGCTCAAAAATCAGTTCGTCATGAAGATAAATCTGGGAGCCACAGCCGCATACATAGCCGTCAAAACCGAGTGCTCTTATATTTTCAGGAATAAGAAAACGGGTTCGGCCGGAGTTGATAAAAGTAAGGTGTCCCTGCTCCTGGGCTTTTTTCAATCCGATTACGGTACTTTCCGGAATGGAGAATGGCGGCGGTGTTAAAAGCGTTCCATCAATATCAAAAAAAAGTATTTTTTTATCTTTTGCTTCCATATTATATGTCTTCCTCCTGTGATTTTGAAAAGTCCTGCATAGTAACCCGGATGCCATTTACTTCCACATTGTCTTCCATTGGGATCACAAGACATTTTCTGCCGTCAATCATTCTTGTTTCCACAAGGTCAGCCCGGTCAGGGGAAACGTTTATTACAACATCGGGGGTTTTAATCTCAAATTTTCTTGTATTTGTAATATTAGAAGCCATAAGAGAAGATTTTTCTCCGGCTGTAAGCTCATATTGCTCATCGAATCGTTCAAGTTTTTCTTCTTCTATGCCACAGTCCTCAAAGAGACGTTTTACCTCATGTTTTGTGAGAACGACAGGTTCTGGCTCGTCTTTCTGCGCTTCGATAATTTCATTTAATCGTTCATGAATAGTTACGACTGTGTCGTAGGCGCAGTCCTCACCCAGGGTTTCTTCCACAAGGGTATTGAAGGAATCCCTCTGTCCTCCGGCAGAAAGGGGAGCAGTACAGCCAAAAATTTCATCTATAAAGACGGAGCGGAGAGCTTCTGCATTTTTTGTATAGTAAAGTACACTGTGAAGATCCGTACTTCTGTCATTAAAAACAGGAAAAAGAAAACCAAGATCCGGCATTTCCACAATCCAGTCACGGATTCTGTCTTCTATATTATTTGTCTGAGCATTATAGCACAACCCGGCTTTGGAAAGCTTTACAGGGCAGATGCTGCAGAGAATGTGTTCATAAATTTCATCAGAAGCATCAAACATATCCTGTCCGTCGGAAGATTTTCCGGGAATATCATAAACTGCATGGATAAGAATAATATAATAGTTTTCCCCGTACTCATAATTTTCAATGATTTTGTCATAGAAGCTTTCCACAAGAGAATCATCTTTCAGCTTGCTTTCTTTCAGCTTTCGAAGAAAATACTGGGTTCCTCCCTCCTGTTCCTGTTCAAGAGGAAAATCCATATTCAGGAGATTCTTTCCTATTGTGCCGGACAGGGTTTTTTTGAAAATATCAAAGTATTTAAACATTTCTTCTTCTGATAGAGATAAAAATGCTTCCTTCAGTTCTGTTTTTTTATTTTTTTCTCCGTCAACATAACAGCCGCATATACGGGTAATACAGCAGTTATCTGGAGAAAACTGTTTTTTTATTTCCGATATTTCTTTTTTATTCATATTGGCCTCCTGTGTTTATGTAAAAAATATTATAGCACATATCCGGTCAGATAGGAGATAGGGAATATAAAAGAGAAGAAGGAAAGAGGTGTACAGAATGCACAATATATAAGAAGATTTTTATAACTGATGACCAAAACTGTTAAGAAATTTATAGGACGTGAGAAAAAATTTGTATGTTCTTTTTGAAAAAAAGTTGCTAAAATGTAAAACATGAAGCGGAGAGAACCGCAAAAAAAGGAGGACGTTTTACAATGAAAAGAAAATTACTGGCTAGCTTACTTTGCTTAACAATGGGCGTAACAACAGTTGCTGGTGCTACATGCGTATTCGCAGAAGAGGCTGCAACAGAAGAAGCTACAGAAGAGACAACAGAAGAAGCTGCTGAGGAAGCTGCAGAAGAAACAGCAGAAGCAATCGACCTGGAAGGTGTTGATGTAGAAAACACAAAAATCGGTATCAGTATTTATCAGTTCGCTGATAACTTCATGACACTGTATCGTACAGAGCTGGTTCGTTACCTGACAGAAGACCTTGGATTCAAAGAGGAAAACATCATCGTACAGGATGGTAAAAATGACCAGGCTGAGCAGACAAACCAGATCAACAACTTCATCACAGATAAAGTTGACGTTATGATCCTGAACCTTGTACAGGCTTCTTCCGCTCCGCAGATCACAGATATGTGTAACGAAGCAGGAATCCCTGTAGTTTACATTAACCGTCAGCCAGACGAAACAGAATCCAACAGATGGGCAGAAGAAGGAATCAAAGCTACATACGTTGGTGCAGATGCCAGACAGTCCGGTACATTCCAGGGTGAAGAAATCCTTGAAACAGAAAACAAAGGTGATATCAACGGTGATGGAAAAGTTTCCTACATCATGATCCAGGGTGACCCGGAAAACGTAGATGCTCAGTACAGAACAGAGTTCTCTGTAAAAGCTCTTACAGATGGTGGTATGGAAGTAGAAGAACTTCTTATGCAGAGAGGTGACTGGGATCAGGCTAAAGGACAGCAGATCACACAGGACGCTCTTACACAGTTCGGCGATCAGGTAGAAGTTGTATTCTGTAACAACGATGCTATGGCTCTTGGTGCTCTTCAGGCAATCCAGGCAGCTGGAAGAACAATCAACAAAGACATCTACCTTGTTGGTGTAGACGCTCTTACAGATGCTGTTCAGAACATCGTAGACGGAAACTTCACAGGTACAGTATTCAACGATCACTTCAGCCAGGCTCAGGAAGCAGCAGCTCAGGCAGTTAATTTCCTGAAAGGTGAAGAAGTTGAGCCAGTTAACATGGTAGACTACGTAAAAGTTACTGCAGACAATGCAGCAGAAATTCTTGAAAAAATCAAATAATTATATTTGAGGGAATGAATTAAACAGAATCAAACTATCAGGTGTGTTGAAAGAGACACACCTGATTTTATGAAAACATATGAAAGGAGAGAGTGGAATGGCAGAATATAGATTGGAAATGCGCGGAGTAAGCAAAAGCTTTCCGGGTGTTAAGGCTTTGGATAAAGTTAATCTGAAAGTACGTCCGGGAACTGTTCATGCTCTGATGGGTGAGAACGGTGCAGGTAAATCCACGCTCATGAAATGTCTGTTTGGTATCTATCACATGGACGAAGGAGAAGTCTTTGTTGATGGACAGAAAGTGGAAATCCAGAATCCGGATGAAGCATTACATAAAGGACTTGCTATGGTGCATCAGGAGCTGCAGCCGGTTCCGGAGCGTACCATTGCAGAAAATATGTACCTTGGTCGCTTCCCTGTAAAATCTTTTGGCCCGATTAAGGTAATCGATCATAAAACAATGAATGAAGAGGCAAAGAAATGGCTGGAGAACGTAAAAATGCCATTTGACCCAAGAAAAAAACTTGGTCATTTGTCTATTTCCCAGATGCAGTCAATTGAAATCGCAAAGGCTGTTTCTCAGGAAGCAAAGCTTATTATTCTTGATGAGCCGACATCTTCCTTAACTGATAACGAGGTAGAGGCATTATTTAGAATTGTTCGTGATTTACGTGACAGAGGAGTATCCTTTGTATTTATTTCTCATAAAATGGCAGAGCTTCGTCAGATTTCCGATGATATTACAATCATGCGAGACGGATGCTACGTTGGAACATGGGAAATGAAAAACATCAGTGATGATGAAATTGTAAAACAGATGGTTGGTCGTGAGCTTACAAATATTTATCCTCCTCTTGATAACAATCCGGGAGATGTTCTCCTTGAGGTAAATAATTTTACAAGTATTCATGACAGTTCTTTCAAAAACTGTTCCTTTAAACTGAGAAAAGGAGAAATCCTTGGATTTGGCGGACTTGTAGGTGCACAGCGTACAGAGCTTATGGAAGCAATTTTCGGTATCCGTCATATTACAAGCGGAGAAGTAAAACTTAATGGCAAAACTCTTGATATTAAACGTCCTCAGGATGCTATTAATAATGGTATCGGTATGATTACAGAAGACCGTCGTGGTTCCGGTATTCTCGGATGTCTGTCTATTGCCGATAACGTATCCATCGCTTCTCTGAACCAGTATCTGGAAGCAGGTATCAAACTGAATAAGAAAAAAATTGAGGAGCTTGTTCAGGATAACGTATCAAAACTGAGTATTAAAACTCCAAGCAGTAAAACCCTGATTCAGTCTCTTTCCGGTGGTAACCAGCAGAAGGTTATTATTTCCCGTTGGCTTGCAAACAACCCGGATGTCCTGATCATGGACGAGCCTACTCGTGGTATTGACGTAGGTGCAAAATATGAGATTTACCAGATTATGATCAATCTGGCAAAACAGGGAAAAGGAATCATCATGATTTCTTCTGAGATGCCTGAGTTACTTGGTGTATCAAACCGTGTTATGGTTATGTGTAACGGAAAAATCACAGGTGAGGTTTCCGGTGATGAAATGACACAGGAAAATGTTATGCACTATGCAACACAGTTCTAAAAGAGGGAGGAGAAACAATGGATAAGTCAAAAAAATTTGATTTGAAAAAACTTTTACTGGATAACGGTATTATTGTACTGTTAATGATCCTGGTACTTTATGTAAGTATTACAGTACCAACATTCAGAAGCTTTAGAAACCTTATGAACCTTGCAATCAACGCAGCACCTCGTGTTATTATCGCTCTTGGTATCAGCGCCTGCCTGATCACAAAAGGTACAGACCTTTCCGCAGGACGTGTTGTTGGTTTAAGTGCTTGTCTTGCAGGTATTATGCTCCAGAAACCGGATGCACCTGGTAAAATTTGGCCGAATTTCCCTGTATTAAACGTATGGGTAGTTCTTCTTATTGTTATTGCAATCTGTGCAGTTTTTGGTGTAATTAACGGTGTTGTTATTTCTTATCTGAATGTACCGGCATTCATTGGTACACTTGGTATGCAGCTTATTGTTTATGGTATTGCACTTGTTGTAACAAACTCTGTTCCGATTGGTGGATACCGTGCAGACTATATTGCAGTTACACAGGGTAAGGTTGGACCGATTCCGTTACTGTTCATCTACCTGATCATTGCAGCTGCTATTTTCTGGTTTGTTTATAACTACACACGTCACGGAAAATATATGTATGCAATCGGTGGAAACGAGGTTGCAGCAGAGGTTTCTGGTGTTAATGTTAAGAAAACAAAAATTATCATTTACATCACAGCAGCAGCTATGTACGCAATCGCTGGTTTCCTTCTCGGTGGTAAATCCGGTGGAACAAGTGTTAACATGGGTATGGGTTACGAGCTGGAAGCTATTGCAGCCTGTACAATCGGTGGTGTATCTGTAAACGGTGGTATTGGTAAAGTATCCGGTGTTATCATCGGTGTAGCAGTATTCGAGCTTCTGAAATCTGCTCTCCAGTTCCTTGGAGTAAATACAAACTACCAGTATATCGCACAGGGTATCGTTATCGTTGTTGCTATCGCACTTGATATTCGTAAATACATTACAAAGAAATAATGGAATTGAGGGGGCGGGCTCAAAGTTGCGAAGCCCGCACGCCCCCTCAAACTCCCCTTTCGGGCACGCAAGGAAGCGAGAGTTCGGAAAGGGGAAGGGAATAGAGTAAAAAAAAGAACAGGCGATTGGGAAGAGAGGACCCGACCGCCTGTTTTTTGTCTGCTTTGCTGCGATATACAGTGAGGGGAAGTATGGCGGGGAAAGACATATTTTTGGTTTTATGATATGGGGTGTCGTGGTATAATAAAGGATATTGAGTTATGTGAATTTAGGAGTTAAGTGAGGATAGGGTATGGAGTTATATAATATTTTGCTTGTAGACGATGAGACAGATGTGCTGGAGGCTATGAAGAAGAAGATTGACTGGGAGGCACTGGGATTTTGCCTTGCAGGAACAGCAGAGAATGGGCAGGAAGCCCTGGAAATGGCAGAGCAGCTCCATGTAGATGTGGTGATGACAGATATTAAGATGCCATATATGGATGGACTTACTTTATGTAAGAAATTGAAGGAAAATTACCGGAATATTAAGGTTGTTATTTATTCCGGGTTTGATGATTTTGAGTTTGCCAGAGAGGCGGTCCATCTGGAAGCGGAGGAGTATCTTTTAAAACCAATCAGTTCAAAGGATATGGAAAATGTTTTCGGGAAAATAAAGAAGAAACTGGATGAGGAATTTAACCAGCACAGAAATGTAAATAAGCTTTATGAATATTACAGGAAAAGTCTCCCTGCAATGCAGGAACAGTTTGTTATGGGTGTTCTGGAAGGCAAAATCACGGGAGAACGTCTGAAAAATATGATGGAGATGTATGAGCTTGATTTAAATGCTCCATATTATGTTGTAGTCAATCTTTACGCAGAAGCAGCCGTAAAAGAGCAGTCGGAAAAAACAGCTCAGCTTTTGAATTTTTCTCTTCGCGATATGGCGGAGGAGTACCTTAAGGAAAAAATGTCCTTTTACTGCATTAACTATCTGGATGAAGTGATTTTTATATTTATGCTTCAGGAAGATAAAGAAATAGAAAATGTACTGTATCACGTTGACCAGATATGTAAGATGGGTTCCCGTGTTCTGGACGTACAGGTTACAGGTGCAGTAGGACAGCCATGTAATTCACTGGATACATTATTGTCCTCCTATCAGGAAGCGAAGACGGCTATGGAATACAGAACTATTTTAGGCGGAAGTCAGGTTCTTTATATCAAAGATATAGAGCCCAATCCTCAGGACTCTGTGGCATTTATGGAATATGATTTTCAGAATCTTGTCCGTGCTGTAAAAATCGGTGACAGAAAAGAGACAGATGAAGCGATTCAGTCTTTTATGGACAGCCTTCGAAATGGATGTATTACACCAAACCAGTATCAGCTTATTTGTATGGAACTTTCTACAGAGCTTATGAAAATCGGCCGTTCCTATAAGCTTCGTACAAAGCAGATATTCGGGGCAGGAGAGCATATTCCGTGGCAGGAGCTTTATAAGCACCTTTCTGTAGATGAGCTGGAGAGCTGGCTTAGGGAAATCTGTAATAATCTTCGCCACACGCTCCGCCATGAGAGAAGCGATTCTACGATTCGGCTTACAGAGCAGGCAAAGGCATATATTGGTGAGCACTATAAAGAAAATGACCTTTCTGCGGAAACACTGTGTCACCAGCTGAATGTAAGTGCTGCGTATTTTTCTACTATCTTTAAAAAAGAGGTGGGATTAAGCTTTGTGGCATATCTTACAAAAATTCGACTGGAACACGCAGTTGAGCTTCTGCGTACAACAGAAGATAAAACGTATGTGATTGCCGAGGCAGTAGGATATACAGAGCCCAATTATTTCAGCTATGTTTTTAAAAAGCAGTATGGGATTTCTCCTTCAAAATACCGTGCAAATATGGCGATGGAAGCAGACAGGAAAGATAAGGACGTATGAGATATATAAAAGAAAAACTGAGGCAGTTTGGAGAATATTTTAATCATAAAGGAATTCAGTTTGTAATTGCGGCCTCCTTTACGCTGGTGGCAATTCTGGGAATGGGATTTGTAGGGGTTTTCCTGTACCGGGGATATGGAAGTGCTGCAGAGGACATGGTTTTAAATAACAGCAAGCAGGTGATCGATCAGGTAGAGATCAATCTGAATACATATCTTCGAAATATGATGCGTATTTCAGATGCGATTTATTATAATGTAATAAAAAATACGGATCTGGATGAAGAAAATATGAGCCAGGAAATGAATCTGCTTTATGAGGTGTACAAGGACAGTCTTGTGGGTCTGGCGTGCTTCACAGATACAGGAGAATTAATAAGCTCAGTTCCGATGGGCAGTGTGAAGGAAAACGTAGATGTAACAAAACAGAAATGGTTTATAGATGCCCAGGATAAAATGGAGAACCTTCATTTTTCGGATTTACATGTGCAGAATATTTTTGAAAACAGTACGAACCGTTATTATTGGGTGATTTCACTAAGCCGTGGTGTGGAGCTTACAAACAGTGGAAAAATGTCAGAGGGAATTCTCCTTGTAGATATGGATTTCAGCGGTATCCGTCAGCTTTTTGCAAAGGTAAACAGCCAGAATATGGGATATGTATATCTTATGGACAGCAACGGAAAAATTATTTATCATCCCAGACAGAATCTTATTTTTTCTGACAGAATACAGGAAAATAATGAAGTTGCAAAAGGCTATGATGATGGAGCGCACAGAGAGACTTTTGAAGGGGAAGACAGAATGGTCGCTGTGAAAACAGTGGGTTATACAGGCTGGAAAATTGTAAGTGTCATGCCGATGGAAAAGTTTCTGGGAGATTTCAGCAGAACAAGGACAATGGCTGTTATGATTATCATTGTGGCCATTCTTGTTATGATTTTTGCAAATCAGTTTGTAGCGATAAGGGTGGCGAAACCATTAAGGAGTCTGGAGGATTCCCTTACCGGAATCGGGATAGACAAAGAGCCGCAGATTTATATTGGAGGACCTCCGGAAATTCAGCATTTGGGAGAGACAATCCGATCTATGGTGAAACAGCTTCGTCAACTGACAGATGATATTGTGAAGGAACAGGAAGAAAAAAGAAAAAGTGAGCTTGATGCGCTTCAGTCTCAGATTAATCCGCATTTCCTTTATAACACTCTGGATTCGATTATGTGGATGATAGAGGCTGAGAAGTACGAAGATGCGATTTCTATGGTACAGGCTCTTTCCAGACTTTTCAGAATCAGTCTTTCCAAAGGAAAAAACATAATCACAATAGGAGAGGAGCTGCAGCATGCCAAGAATTATCTTGATATCCAGAAGTACAGATACAAAAATAAATTCACCTCTTACTTTGAAATAGAAGAGGGAATTGAAAAGTATAAAACCATTAAACTGATTATACAGCCGCTAATAGAAAATGCGATTTACTATGGAATGGAATATATGGATGGCGACGGTGAGATTTATGTTCGGGCATATACAAAAGACAGTGATTTATTTATCGAGGTGGAAGATAACGGTCTTGGTATGCAGAAAGAACAGGTAGAAAACATTCTTACAGACGGAACAAGAATCAGAAGCAAAGGCTCCGGTATCGGAATACGAAATGTGCATCAGAGAATCCAGCTTTATTTTGGAACAGAATACGGGCTGGAAATTTTAAGTGAGCCTGACGAAGGAACGACCGTACGTATTCATTTACCAAAGACAGAAAATGTGGAAGAAAAGAAGAAAGAGGAATAGTAAATGGGAAGGCTGAAATACTGGAGAGGATTTATAGCTGCGCTGGCAGCGGTGATAATACTTGGTGTTGTCTATTATTACGGTGCAGTTTACAAAGATAAAAACGCAGAACAGGCGCTATATTCTGTTGTTCTTTATGAAGACAGTTCAAATGAGTGGGATACACTTATGGAAGGAATCAATCAGGCAGAGAAGGATTTCGAGGTGGATATCCGGTATGTGACAATGGGAAATGCCAGAACGGCAAAAGAGCAGATGGATATGATAAAACGGGAAATTCAGGATGGTGCCAATGGAATTCTTCTTGCTGCTGTTGACAGTGAAGGAATCGGACAGTATTTGAAGGATGATGAATTTTCTGTTCCTGTAGTGACAGTTGAGACAGGGATAGAAGGTGAAATGCCAAAGACAGAAGCTCATATCAGTGCAGATAATTATGCCATGGGACAGATGCTGGGAGAAAAAATTCTTAAAGACATGGAGCAAGAGGGAAAAAAGGAAACGGTAGCTGTTATACGAGAATACATGGAAAGAGACAGTGTGAAGGAAAGATATGAGGGACTTATGTCTGCGCTTCATGCAGCCGGTGTGGAAACTGTGGCATGTTCCCGTCAGAAAGGAGACTTCAATTTAAGTCTTTATATAGGCGAAGTGATGCGGGAGTATCGTTATATTACCGCTCTTGACAAGTATACAACAGAGGAGGCTGCAAAGGCGTGGGATCAGTACCTGTATGAGTTTGACCGTACCGTTGCTCCTGTTTCCGCGGATAAGAGGCTGGTAAAAGTTTATGGAATTGGCAATACGGCACAGACAGTCAGTGATCTGGATAATGGAAAAATAGAAGCCTTTGTGTATCAGAATGAATTTAATATGGGGTATAATGGAATAAAAGCTCTTGTGGAAAAGCAGGAGAAAGGATACGTAGCGGAAGAATACGATATTATGTATAAGCTTGTTACAAGAGAGACTTTATATGAGTCGGAAAACGAACGTCTTCTGTTTTCCAACCAATAAGGAGGAAAAATATGAGAAAATTGCGGAGAAGGGCAGGTTTTTGTGTTATCTTTACAGGTGTAGCGCTTATGTGCGGCTGTGGAAATCCTGGCGCAGGCGAGGAAGAAAAAGAAAGCTTGAAAATAGGAATCAGTGTGTATGATCAATATGATACGTTTGTATCTCAGATGGTATCCAGTTTTCAGGATTATGCAAAAGAAAAAGAAAAAGAGTGGGGGATTCCTATTACACTGGAAATAAAGAGCGCAAAGAACAGCCAGATTGTCCAGAACGATCAGATGGATGATTTTATAGGGGATAATTTTGATATTGTGTGTATCAATCTGGTGGACAGAACAGATGCATCTATAATTATTGAGAAAGCAAAGAGCAATGATATTCCTGTGATTTTCTTTAACCGGGAACTTGTAGAGGAGGATCTGGAACGATGGGATAAGCTGTACTACGTGGGAGCCGATGCCTTTGAATCAGGAGAAATGCAGGGAGAGATTCTTGTAGAGGAATGTGAAAAAAACTTTACATCCATCGATAAAAACGGCGATGGGATCCTTCAGTATGTTATGCTTGAGGGAGAAGCCGGACATAATGACTCTATGGTGAGGAGCATGTCGGTAATTAACGAAGTTACAGACAGCGGGTATCTTGTGGAAAAGCTTGAGGATGGAATTGCAAACTGGAACAGGGATCAGGCGGCAAATAAAATGAAGCAGTTTCTGGAAGCTTATGGAGATGAAATAGAGGTTGTGTTTGCCAATAATGACGATATGGCTCTTGGCGCAATTGATACGCTCAAGGACATGGGAATGAAAGAGTCTGACAAAGACTGGCCTGTAGTGCTTGGCATTGACGGAACCGTTGTAGGACTCGATGCAGTGAAGAAAGGGGAAATGCTGGGAACAGTTCTTAATAATTTCAGAGGACAGGCACAGGGAATGTTGGAGCTTGCCTATTCCATAAAAACAGAAAAACCACTTCCTGAAGAATTTGAGCTTTTAAATGAAAAATATATTCGTCTTCCTTATAAGATAATCACGAAGGACAATCTTGGGGAAGTGCAGATGGAATTAATGGAGTAGAAAACACAGAAGGATTGTCATTGGCAGTCCTTCTGTGTTTTCTGTTATTATAGTTTATAATATTTATTTCATCTTTCATTACAAAGAATTTGAAAAAATTAATCTGGTTTTTACAAAACACAGGTATTGGATTTCACCTTTAACTGATAATATAGGACATGTCATGACAAATAATATACAAGATTATTTGAGAATTATAAAAACATAATGAAATCATATGATAAATATGAAAATTAAAGGGGGATCTATTATGAGAAAGAGAAACCATGTAATACTGTTTGCTCTGGCGTCTGCAGTAATGCTTGGATGCGTTCCGGCATACGCGGAAGAAACCGGCGAGACAAAGGAAATTCAGATTCTTTCCACCAGTGACCTTCATGGGAAATTTGCACCGTATGATTACGCTGTAAACGAAGAAAGTACATCTGGAAGTATGGCGCAGATTCAAACGATTTTAAATGAAATCCGTACAGATAATACAATTCTTGTAGATGTTGGCGATACGATTCAGGGGAATTCGTCAGATTTATTTCTTGAGGATGAAGTACACCCGATGATCCAGGCAATGAATTATATGAAATACGATGCGTGGGTTCTTGGAAATCATGAATTTAATTATGGAGTTGACACTTTGAAACATGTCATGAAAGGTGCGCAGATGCCGGTTTTGAACGGCAATGTCTATGATGAAGAGGGAAAGCTTCTGACTGGTACTTCATACACCATCGTTGAAAAGGATGGTGTGAAAATTGCTTTGATTGGTATGGTGACACCGAACATTACCAGATGGGATTCTGCAAATCTGGAAGGATACAAGGTGACGGATCCGGTAGAAGAGACAAAGAAAATTATTGAAGAAATTGGAGATCAGGCAGATATCATTGTTGCTGCGGAGCACATGGGAGAGTCTAATGAATACGAAGTGGATAACTCGGGAGTAGTAGATTTGGCAAATGCATGTCCGGAATTAGATGTAATCCTTGCGGCGCATGAGCATAAACTGGTGGAAGGAACGGAAGTAAATGGGGTTCTGATCGTAGAAAATTTGGATGCGGGCAAAACATTAGCGCAGGTTAAACTGACGGTGGAAGAGCAGGAAGATGGTTCCTTTGAAGTAGCAGATAAGACTTCTGCAATCTATGCGGTGGAAGATTATGAAGCTGACAAAGGATTTATGGAAGCGTTGGCAGATGCGGACATATGCGCGAAAGAAGATGCCAATACAGTGATTGGAACACTGACAGGAGGTCCGCTTGCTCCGGAATCCGAAATCAACGGAATTGCGCAGGCAAAATTGCAGGAATCTGCACTGATAGATTTGATTAACGAAGTACAGATGTACTACACCGGTGCGGATGTGTCGGCAGTGGCACTCTTTAATGATGCGACTAATATGCAGAATGGTGATATTCGTAAATGTGACCTTTCTCTCATTTACAAATATGCAAATACTTTGTATAAGATGGAAATGACTGGTGCCCAGCTTAAAAAGTATATGGAATGGTCTGCAAGTTATTATAATACATTTAAAGACGGTGATTTGACAATTTCTTTCAATGAAGAAATTCCTGGATTCAATTATGATATTTTCAGCGGTGTAAATTATGAGATTGATATCTCAAAGGAACCGGGAGAACGCATTCAGAATTTGACACGTCCAGACGGAACAGAAATTGCAGAGAATGATATTCTGAGCGTCGCAGTAAATAATTATCGTGCAGTTTCGCAGCTTACCACATATGGCGAAATTTATAAGGAAGGTGAAGAGCTTCCGAAGATTTTGGAAATTGATGTAAGGGGAGATATCGGTGGTGTCCG
>Ed_p2__coassemble_931_pt1 | contig 26503 bp, 21 predicted proteins | sample Ed_p2__metabat2_low_PE_031 | metagenome-assembled genome bin Ed_p2 | reverse complement strand
CAGAAGGCATACAGGATATGTATAAAGAGAATATCATTTCTTTTAATGCGATCAATGTAAAAGAGTCCTATGATTTTGCAAAAGACCTGCTTGCCCAGTATGTAGAACGAGCTACAGACATTTCCAATCACATGGGTTACTGGAATATATGGGCGCAGAAAATGGCAGATGAGGCAGGAGAAGAGTATGGTTACGGGGATAAAATCAACATGACTATGGATAACAATATGCTTCTCGATGACTGGAAATATGCGCCTCAGTTTAACATCATTGCTGCGCAGGACAGAATGCAGCTTATCAGTGTATATGTAATGTTAAGCCTTTATATATTTATCATATCTCTGGCTGCAGTCAGCGTCATGGCATATGTGAGAAGTATCTCGATTGCAACAGATAATAAGGGGCTTTTTGAAAGCCTTACAAAGCTTGGGGCTGACGAAGCTTATAAGAGAAAAGTCCTGAAAAAACAAATTGCCCGCATTGCACAGTATCCGGGAATCATCGGATGCTCTCTTGGATTTGTCTTTGCGTTTGTCATGAATTTTATGAATGACGGAAGGATTAGCAGGTTAGAAATAAAAAGCCTTTCTATTTTGGCAGTTATGCTGTTGGGAATAGGAATTGTCTTATATGCAGTTTACAAATATGCAATGAATAAGGCAGAGAAGATTGTAATGTAAAAATGCCTGTGGTACAATAAAATACAGAAAGACCGGGAGCCGCTGTCCTTGGACAGGGGCTCCTGTAATATTACAGGAAGGAGTTTTCGAAAGAATGAAAAACAGAAAAATACAGCTTACTTTTCGTTTTTTCAAAGGAGCGAAAAAGTATTTTGCAGTGGCGGTAATTGCTTCTTTTATTACGACTGTTTTTAATTCTCTTACGCCGCAGATATTTCGTTTTACTATTGATTCTGTTCTGGATGGAGATAAGTATCCGTATCTGTCAGAGCATCTTTGGGTGATTGCAGGAGTTCTTGTAGGCGTTGCAATGCTGTCGGGAGTATCTATGTTTTTCAGCCGCTTTTTTACGGCGAGAGCAGGAGAAAATTTTGCAGAAAATATGAGAAATGCTCTGTATGCCCACGTGCAGAGACTGCCTTCTGCATGGCATGATAAAAACCAGACAGGAGATATTATTCAGAGGTGTACTTCTGATGTGGAGGTCATTAGAAACTTTGTCGTTACCCAGCTTTTGGAAGTGTTTCGTACCGTGTTTTTAATTGGTGTTTCCTTTGCCATGATGTGGTCTATGAACAGAAAATTATCCGGTATTGTACTTCTATTTGTTCCGGTTATTGTAGCGTATTCTGCAATATTTTATCGACTGATTGCCAGAAGATTTACGGATGCAGACGAGGCAGAAGGAGAATTATCTACAGTAGTACAGGAAAATGCAACAGGAGTCCGCGTTGTGCGGGCGTTTGGACGGGAACAGTATGAGATGGAGCGTTTCCGGAAAAAGAATGATGCCTTCGCAAAGCTTTGGATACGTCTTGGAACATTATCAGGGCTTTACTGGGGAATAGGCGATCTGATCACAGGACTTCAGGTTATTACTGTAATTGTTGTGGGGGCGCTGGAGGCAGTGAACGGATATATTTCTGTAGGAGAATTTATTGCTTTTGCATCTTATAATACTGCTCTTGTCTGGCCGGTACGAGGTCTTGGACGTATTCTTTCAGATATGAGTAAAGCCGGTGTTTCTTTTGAACGTGTGGACTATATTATAAAAGCGGAGGAGGAAGCATACGGACAGCAGGAGGAAGAAAAACTTTCTCATTTTGATATTTCCTTTTCAAACGTGACTTTTAGCTATGAAGAAGGACAGAAGGTTTTATCAGACGTAAGCTTTCATATTCCACAGGGAAAGGTATTCGGCATTTTAGGCGGAACAGGAAGCGGAAAATCGACGGTTACGCAGCTTTTGGCACGATTTTATGAGCTGAAAGAAGGAGAGGGAAGAATTTCTCTTGGAGGGCAGGATATTCGTCAGATTCCTCTTGAAATTCTTCGAAAGAATGTGGCGATGGTGCTTCAGGAACCATTTCTTTACTCAAGAACTATAAGGGAAAATATAGCGGCCTCAAACCCGGATGCGACCTTTGAGGAGATAAGAAGTGCAGCGAAAATTGCATGTGTAGACGATGCGATTATGAGCTTTCCGGACGGATATGATACGCTTGTAGGAGAGAGGGGTGTGACCCTTTCCGGAGGACAGAGACAGAGGGTTGCAATAGCGAGAATGCTCCTTCAGAAAGCGCCGGTGCTTATTTTTGACGATTCCTTATCTGCTGTAGATGCGGAGACAGACTCGCTTATACGAAAAGCTCTTTCTACACATATGAAAGGCTCTACCGTGATCCTGATTTCCCATAGAATTACTACATTGATGGCGGCAGACGAGATTATGGTGCTGAAGCAGGGAAGAGCAGAAGAGATGGGAACGCATAGTGAATTAATTGCTCAAAATGGAATTTACAGAAAAATATATGAGATTCAGATGAGCCATGATGACAGAAACGAGGTGAGAGAAAAACATGGCAGCTTATGAAGAACAGGAGTATAACAAACCATTTCAGTTTCGTACATGGGCAAAGATGTTGCCTTTTTTCAAACCGTATAAAAAGTATTTTGCCATTACGCTGGGACTGAATATCCTGCTTGCAGGAGTTGATATTTTAGTGCCGCTTTTTCAGAGTTACGCAATCGACAATTTCATTGTGCCTGACACAAAGGACGGAGTCGGCATTTTTGCACTGGTATATGTTGGGACGATTGTCCTTCAGGCACTTAGCGTATATTTTTCCGTGCATGCGGCAACTGTGATTGAAATGAACGTAGGAAAGGACTTAAAATGGGCGCAGTTTGAGCATCTTCAGACACTTTCTTTTTCCTACTATAATACAACACCGGTTGGATATATTCATGCGAGAGTTATGAGCGATACCTTGAAAATTGCCAGCATGATCGCATGGGGACTTGTAGATATGTTCTGGGCATTTATTTATGTGGCAGGTGTATTTGTAATCATGTTTTTCCTTAATGCGAAACTTGCCTTCTTCCTTCTTTTAACAGTACCGTGCATTGCAGTGCTTACTGTGTTTTTTCAGAATAAAATTCTCAGGTGGAACCGGAAAGTAAGAAAAATCAACTCACAGATTACAAATGCCTATAACGAAGGAATTACAGGTGTAAAAACTTCAAAAAGCATGGTGATTGAAAAAAATAATGAGAAAGAATTTTTCAAGATTACGGGAAGCATGAATCATGCGGGAAGCAGGGCTGCGAAGCTCAATGCAATCTATATTCCACTGATTCTTTTCTGTAGTTCTGTTGCATCTGCATTTGTGCTTTCAAAAGGCGGATATATGGTAGAAAATGACGTGATGCAGCTAGGTGTTCTTTCTGTATTTATCTCTTATGCAGTTGTTATTTTTGAGCCGATCCAGCAGCTTGCAAGATTGCTTGCTGATTTGATTTCCTGTCAGGCAAACATTGAGAGAATTACAGATTTGCTGTCGCAGAAACCAGATGTAACAGACGGGGAATCTGTGACAGAAAAGTATGGTGATAACTTTCATCCAAAGAAAGAAAACTGGGAAAAAATCAAGGGAGATATTACATTTGAAGATGTTTCTTTCCGGTATCCAGATGGAAAGGAATACGTTTTGGAGCATTTCAATCTTCACATTCCGGCAGGTACAAATGTAGCGATTGTAGGGGAAACGGGGGCTGGAAAATCAACCCTTGTAAACCTGGTTGGAAGATTTTTTGAGCCTACAAAGGGAAGGATTTTAATAGACGGAACAGATTACAGAGAACGCTCACAGCTATGGCTTCACAGCCAGATTGGATATGTTCTTCAAAATCCGCATTTGTTTTCCGGTACGGTAAGAGAAAATATCCGTTACGGAAGACTGGACGCAACAGAGGAGGAGATCAGGAAAGCGGCAGAACGTGTGTCCGCAGATGAGGTTGTAAAAAAGATGGAAAAGGGATACGACAGTGATGTGGGAGAAAGCGGCGGAAGACTTTCCACAGGAGAGAAACAGCTGATTTCTTTTGCCAGAGCAATCCTTGCAGACCCGTCTATTTTCGTGCTTGATGAGGCGACCTCCTCCATTGATACGGTGACGGAACAGTTGATACAAAATGCAACGGAGACACTTTTAAAAGGTCATACCTCCTTTGTAATTGCACACAGACTTTCTACAATTAAAAATGCAGATTTGATTCTTGTAGTAAAGGATGGAAAGATTATAGAAAGAGGAACACATAAGGAACTGCTTGCACAGGAAGGATATTACCAAACTCTTTATTACAAGCAGTTTGAGGAAGAATCAGTATTATTTTAATTCATAAACAGAGTTGTTCTCTGTAAAAGAAAAACCCGGAATATTCCAAAGACCAGACGGTCTTAAAGAGTATTCCGGGTTTTTGCTATAGAATATTTCTATTATTTATCTTGAATTTCGCTGTGAAGCTCCTGAAGAGATTTCAGTTCTTCTGCTCCGTGTTTATTTATATAGCGAATGCCTTTTGCAGTTGCCTTTGCTGCTGCGATAGTAGTCATGTAAGGTACTTTGGCTTTGATCGCTGCTTTACGAAGGTAGCTGTCATCGTGGATGCTGTCTTTTCCAATAGGAGAGTTTACGATTAAGTCTACCTTGCCATTTGTAATTAAATCAAGAACATTCGGACGTCCTTCATACAGTTTTTTCACTTTTTCAGCAGGGATGCCTGCCTGGCTGATGAGATCGTAAGTTGTGCCTGTTGCCAGAATCTTAAAGCCGTCTTCGTGGAAGATTTTTGCCACTTCCACAACTTCTTCTTTATCTTTACGGTTTACGGAGATCAGAACAGTTCCTTCGAGAGGAAGTTTAGCCTGAGTTGCCTCCTGTGCTTTATAGAAAGCTTCACCATAAGATGGGGCAAGTCCGAGAACTTCTCCTGTGGAGCGCATTTCCGGTCCGAGGATCGGGTCAACTTCCTGGAACATATTAAATGGGAAGACTGCTTCTTTTACTCCGAAATAAGGAATTTCCTGTTCTTTTAATGCTGCAACAGGAGATGGGCGTCCTGTGATTTCAGAAGTAATAATATCTGTTGCAAGAGGAACCATACGAATGTTGCATACCTTTGATACAAGCGGAACGGTTCTTGAAGCTCTCGGGTTTGCTTCCAGCACATATACCTTTCCGTTTTCAATAGCATACTGCATATTCATAAGACCTTTTACGTGCATTTCCTCTGCGATTCTGCGTGTGTATTCTTTGATCGTAGCTACATTTTCTTCAGAAATGTGAGCGGAAGGAATGATACATGCAGAGTCTCCGGAGTGAACGCCGGCAAGCTCAATATGCTCCATAACAGCCGGAACAAAAGCGTGTGTTCCATCACTGATGGCATCGGCTTCACATTCCATTGCGTGATTTAAGAAACGGTCAATGAGGATTGGACGGTCTGGTGTCACGCCTACAGCCGCTTTCATGTAATTTGTCATGCTTTCATCATCATACACAACTTCCATTCCACGTCCGCCAAGTACATAAGAAGGACGAACCATAACCGGATAGCCAATCTTAGATGCGATTTCAATAGCTTCCTCAACAGTGGTTGCCATTCCGGATTCCGGCATCGGAATTTCCAGTTTTTCCATCATTTCACGGAAGAGGTCACGGTCTTCTGCAAGGTCAATGACAGATGGGGATGTTCCGAGGATTTTTACACCGTTTTTCTCAAGCTCTGCAGCAAGATTTAATGGTGTCTGTCCACCGAACTGTGCAATGACGCCAAGTGGTTTTTCTTTTCTGTAGATACTTAATACATCTTCCAGAGTCAGCGGCTCAAAATAAAGCTTATCAGAAGTATCGTAATCTGTAGATACCGTTTCCGGATTACAGTTTACAATGATAGTCTCAAATCCCAGTTTTTTCAGAGCGAGAGATGCATGTACGCAGCAGTAGTCAAATTCAATACCCTGTCCGATTCTGTTTGGACCGCCGCCAAGGATCATGATCTTCGGTTTTTCTTCAGAAACAGGATTCTTGTCTTCGCCGTTGTAGGTTGAGTAGTAGTATGCGCTGTCTTCTGTTCCGCTTACGTGAACTCCTTCCCATACTTCTTCTACACCAATGGAAGCACGGCGGTTTCTGATGTCTTCTTCCGGAATTTCCAGAATCTGGCTTAAATATTTATCAGAGAAACCATCTTTTTTTGCTGCAGTAAGCAGTTCGTCAGAAGGAAGAGTTCCTTTGCTTGCAAGAAGAGCATTTTCTTCATCTACAAGTTCTTTCATCTGCTCGATAAAGTATGGTTTAATCTTTGTAAGCTCATGAAGCTCTTCAATAGAAGCTCCCTTTCTGAGCGCTTCGTACATAACAAAATGACGTTCGCTTGATGGAGTTCCAAGAATATGAAGAAGCTCATCTTTTGTCATGGAATTGAATTTGCCGGCATGGCCAAGACCGTAACGTCCTGTTTCCAGGCTTCGAATGGCTTTCTGGAAGGCTTCTTTATAAGTTTTTCCGATACTCATAACTTCGCCGACTGCACGCATCTGTGTGCCAAGCTTATCTTCTACACCTTTGAATTTTTCAAATGCCCAACGGGCAAATTTAATTACGATATAGTCTCCATCCGGAACGTACTTATCAAGAGTTCCGTATTTTCCACATGGAATGTCTTTCAGCGTAAGTCCGGCTGCAAGCAATGCAGATACAAGGGCAATCGGGAAGCCGGTTGCTTTAGATGCAAGAGCAGAGGAACGGGAAGTACGCGGGTTGATCTCAATTACGATGATACGGTCTGTGACAGGGTCATGTGCAAACTGTACGTTTGTACCACCGATTACCTGTACAGATTCTACGATTTTATATGCCTGTTCCTGAAGACGTTTCTGGCACTCCTCAGAAATAGTAAGCATTGGTGCAGAACAGAAGGAATCTCCTGTATGTACACCAAGAGGGTCGATATTTTCGATAAAGCAGACAGTGATCATGTTGTTGTCTGCGTCACGGACAATTTCCAGCTCAAGCTCTTCCCAGCCGAGAATGGATTCTTCTACAAGAACCTGTCCTACAAGACTTGCCTGAAGACCTCTTGCACATACTGTTTTCAGCTCTTCTCTGTTATACACAAGACCGCCGCCTGCACCACCCATTGTATAGGCTGGACGAAGAACAACAGGGTATCCCAGTTCGTCTGCAATTTTTAAGGCTTCGTCTACTGAGTAGGCAACTTCGCTTCGTGCCATCTCAATGCCGAGTTCGTCCATTGCTTTTTTAAATTCTACACGGTCTTCTCCGCGCTCAATGGCATCAACCTGTACGCCGATAACTTCTACGTTGTATTTCTCGAGAATACCTGCTTTGTTTAATTCTGAGCACAGGTTAAGTCCGGACTGTCCGCCGAGATTTGGAAGCAGTGCATCCGGGCGTTCCTTTGCGATGATCTGTTCCAGACGTTCCACATTAAGAGGCTCTATGTATGTAACATCTGCTGTTTCCGGGTCAGTCATGATAGTTGCCGGGTTGGAATTTACCAGTACAATTTCATATCCCAGTTTACGAAGTGCTTTACAAGCCTGTGTTCCGGAATAATCAAATTCGCACGCCTGTCCGATAATAATAGGACCGGAGCCAATAATCAGTACTTTATGTATGTCTGTTCTTTTTGGCATATTATTTTCCTCCTTCGTTACTACTACTTATTATATGGAAATTTAAAAAAAGCTCAAGGTTTTTTGAGCTTTCTTACAAATTTGTTGGTGTGTACAAAAAAAATAAGGTTGAATTGTATTACAATTACCATATCAAAATGATTTTGTTGGAAATTAAAAAGATTTTTAGCTCATTGCATAAAAAGCATCAGCAGAGTTTATGTCCGTTTGCAACCAGCTTGAATTTACATCCAAGAACTTCAGAAGCACGTTTGCACATCAGCATTCGCTGAAGAAAAATTTCAAAATAATCCATAACGCTGCAAATGCTGTCATCTAATTCAAGATTCATCTGAATAACTTTTTTATCTTTCATAAGTTCCAAAGAAGAAGAAAGAGCTGCATAATTTACCCTGTCATGAATATCGAAGTTTGCAGGTGTAGGATTTTGTACCCGGTTTCTTCTTACATCTGTTTTGTCGGCGAGAATTAATGCAGCAGATACAGGGTCTACGGCGCTGCCTGTTTTTTCATCATGATTTCCGATTGCAGTAATTACTGTAAGGATATCGGAAAGAGGCATACTTAATTTATTTAAAATCTGATAAGAAAGCAGTGCGCCGCTGTGAGCATGGTCATGGCGGTTAATGCTGTTTCCGATGTCATGCATATATCCGGCAGTTTTAGCAAGCTCTGCTTTATGCTTAGAGTAGCCCAATTTTAAAAGGATAGTGCCGGCGGTTTCGGCTACTTTTGCAGCATGCTTTCTGGAGTGTTCTGTGAAACCGAGTGTTTTCAGCACCTCATTGCCGTGTTCAATTAATGTATTGATTTCATGTGATTTGCGAATTTCTTTATATGAAAATATTTCTCCCATAATGTATCTCCTGTCGCTGGAATTGCCTGTTTTTTGTGATGAAATATAGTATAAAAGTAAGTTTGGCAGGATTCTATCCCTGAAGAATAAAATTTCTGTAAAGGGAGTGTAAATCTTGACAAACATTTTAAAGAAGGTATAATCTGTTAACATGGTTCTATAAAGAACAGTTTAAAAACAAACAATTTAAAAACAAACAATTAAAGAGAGGAGGAGCTCATGTGTCTACCACAGATTATCTCATGAATATTCGGCAAATTACGAAACTTCATGAAAATATGCTGAAGAAAATATGCGTGAAATATGACTTGTCTCTGATAGAGGCGAATATTATAAGCTTTCTTTACAATAATCCGGGAAAGGATACAGCAGGAGATATAGTTGAACTCCGGATGCTATCCAAGGGAAATGTTTCCCAGGGAGTGGAGCTGCTTGCCGGAAAAGGATTTCTTTTAAGAAGTCAGGATAAAGAAGACAGAAGAAAAGTCCATCTCAGGCTTTCAGACGCTGTCCAGCCTGTTACAGAAGAGCTTAAACTGGAAAAACAGAAGTTTCAGGAAGCGCTTTTTGATGGTTTTACAGAAGAGGACAAAAAGATGCTGGAAGAATTAAACAGGCAGGTTATGGAAAATACAAAAAAGGCATTGAAAAGGAGCGAGACAAATGAAAGAAGATAAAGACTTTCTGGCTAAAGAACCGATAGGAAGACTTCTTTTAAAGCTGGCGCTGCCTACAGTAGCGGCACAGATTATCAATATGCTTTACAATATTGTAGACAGGATTTACATAGGACATATTAAAGGGGTAGGAGCGCTGGCGCTTACGGGCGTTGGTGTATGTATGCCTATTATTATGATCGTGACAGCGTTTGCTGCACTTGTAGGAAACGGAGGTGCGCCGAGAGCCTCTATTTTTATGGGAAAAGGAGAAAATGATGCGGCAGAAAAAACTCTCGGGAACTGTTTTGCCTTACAGATTATGATTTCTGTTGTACTGACGGCTGTTTTGCTTATCTGGAACAGAGATTTACTTATGGCTTTTGGGGCAAGTGAAAATACAATTGAGTATGCAGTCTCTTATATGAACATTTATGCCGTGGGAACAATTTTCGTTCAGCTTACATTAGGAATGAATGCGTTTATTACTGCGCAGGGTTTTGCAAAAACAGGAATGCTTTCTGTTTTAATCGGTGCAGTGGCAAATATTATTCTTGACCCGATTTTTATTTTCGGATTTGGTCTTGGAGTAAGAGGCGCTGCCCTTGCAACGATTATTTCTCAGGCAGCATCCTGTACGTGGGTGCTTCTGTTTCTTTTTGGAAAAAAGACAGTCCTGAAAATCCGTGTAAAAAATATGGGACTTCAGAAAAAGATTATTCTTCCCAGCATTGCTCTTGGCCTTGCTACCTTTATTATGCAGGCAAGTGAGAGTGTCATTTCCGTATGTTTTAACTCTTCTCTGTTAAAATACGGAGGAGATATTGCAGTAGGGGCAATGACGATCCTCACAAGTGTTATGCAGTTTGCAATGCTGCCGCTGCAGGGGCTTGGACAGGGGGCGCAGCCGATTATCAGCTACAACTACGGAGCAAAAAATGTGGAGCGCGTAAAAAATGCGTTTTGGCTGCTTTTAAAAGTCAGTCTCAGTTATGCAGTTCTTTTGTGGGCATTTATTATGATATTCCCGCAGGGATTCGCAGGTATGTTTACTTCAGACCCGGAACTTTTGATTTTTACAAAAACAGCTCTTCGTATTTACACGGCCTGTCTGTTCCTGTTCGGAATACAGATGGCATGTCAGATGACGTTTACTTCTCTTGGAAAAGCTGGTTCGTCCATTATTGTGGCAGTTATGCGTAAGTTTGTACTTTTAATTCCGCTGATTTATATTATGCCTGTGATTTTAAGCAATAAGAAAGACATTGCAGTATATATGGCAGAACCCATAGCCGACTTTTTTGCAGTGTCATTTACAGCAGTTCTGTTTTTCTTCCAGTTTAGAAAATGTATGAGACAGATTGAGACAGGAAAGTAAAAGAGAAAATAAAAACCATTTCCGCAAAACCTGGATTTTCAGCAGGGCACAGCAGAAATGGCTTTTTTTCTGAGAAAAAATACATTGTTGTAAATGAATTTTTTTGCTATAGTTAGAAGGACTACAAATTAGGGTTACGGAGGATAAGAGATGATCAGACTGGCAGAATCCGGAGATTTACCGCTGATTCTAAATATATATGAGTATGCAAGAGGATTTATGGCGGAAAATGGAAATCCATCACAATGGGGAAAAAATTACCCCCCGGAAGAAACCGTTTTAAATGATATAAAAAATAAGAATCTGTATGTAATAGAAGAAGAGGAAGTGTCAGGTGTATTTTTCTTTAAAATAGGAGAAGACCCTACATACAATACGATTCACGAAGGACATTGGATTTCCAGTGAAACGTATGGAACGATTCACAGAATTGCGGGGAACGGTAAGGAAAGAGGAATTTTGAAAAAGGCTGTTTCTTACTGTGAAGAAATCATTCCCCATCTTCGAATTGATACACATGAAGATAACAAAATTATGCAGAGAGCCATTGAAAAGAATGGATTTACAAAATGTGGGATGATTTTCACAGAGGAAGGAAGCCCAAGAATTGCTTATGAAAAACTGGAGGAAATCCGGGAGTTTCTGGATGAAGAAACAAAAGAAAAGATACGAGGGAGGATTAGCAATGGAAAGTAAAAAAATCATTGAATTTCGCAATATTGTGAAAAACTTTGATGGACAGATTGTTTTAAAAGGAGTCAATCTGGACATATACGAAAATGAATTTGTTACATTGCTTGGACCAAGTGGATGCGGAAAAACAACTCTTCTGCGGATTCTGGGAGGGTTTCTTGACGCAGACGAAGGTCAGGTGATTTTTGATGGAGAGGAAATTAGTAAAAAGCCGCCTTATGAAAGGGAATTAAATACGGTTTTTCAGAAATATGCACTGTTTCCTCACTTAAATGTGTATGAAAACATTGCTTTTGGCTTAAAACTGAAAAAAGTCAGCAAGGATATTATTGACCAGAAGGTTATGAAAATGCTGAAGCTTATAGGACTTGAAGGCTATGAGAAGAAAAATACGACGCTACTTTCCGGAGGGCAGCAGCAGAGAGTTGCCATCGCCAGAGCGCTCGTAAACGAACCGAAGGTCCTTCTCCTGGATGAGCCCCTGGCAGCACTTGACCTGAAAATGCGAAAGGAAATGCAGTATGAGCTGAAAAGAATCCAGCAGGAAGTAGGAATTACTTTTATTTTCGTTACCCATGATCAGGAAGAGGCTCTTACTATGTCGGATAAGATTGTGGTTATGAATAATGGAGAAATCCAGCAGGTTGGTTCTCCGGAGGATATTTATAATGAGCCGTCAAACCGTTTTGTAGCTAATTTTATCGGGGAGAGCAATCTGATTCCGGGAACGATGCTTGAGGATTATAAGGTACGCTTTGATGATGTGGTGTTTGACTGTGTGGATTTTGGATTTAAAGAAAATGAGTCTGTGGATGTGGTAATTCGTCCGGAGGATATTGATATTGTACCTCTTGAGGATGGAAAGCTTACAGGAGAAGTATTAAGCGTTTTATTTAAGGGCGTTCATTATGAAATCATCGTAGAAACAGTTCCGGGAACAAGTGTGACTGTAAACATGAGAGTAATCCGAAATCAGGATGTGACAAGCGAGGATGGAAAAGAAAAAATAAGTGCGAATAACTTCTATGTAGATGTGGATGATGTGGAGACTCTTGATGATAAAGAAGTAATTGCTCTTTCAAATGCCCAGGCATGGACAGTGGAAGATGAGGAGTACGTTTCCATTGCAAAAGTAGAGTATGAAGTTGCGAAAGAAGAGGGACAGTATCCGGTAGCCTTTACTACTGTAAATGGAACAAGGATTGAACGGACGATTTATGTTGTTGACCAGCCGTTTGTAAAAAATGAGAAGGCAAATGAGGCAGTTATGGCTTTTAACTTCCAGAAAACAGTAGATGAAATTTTAGAGTCACAGGCGCTTGATACAGATTTAAAAACATGGGCAAATGCGCAGGGATGGAAGCTGAGTGATGAAAATCAAAGTGTGGATTTAAGTGTGGATTATGATTTTGAACCGGAAAATGTCACAGAAGGAATTTATAAAATTACATTCTGGACAACTGGACGGGAAATGAAAATTCATACAACAGATTACTTTAAGGAAGGTCAGGAGGTCGGCCTGACATTCTTCCCGGAAGATATTCATGTTATGTCAAAGGTGGGATACTGATGAAAAAATTTTCACATCTTGCAATTCCGTATATTGTGTGGGCTGTTATGATGCTGCTTCTTCCTATGGGACTGATTGCAGTATATTCTTTTATGGACTCTGGAAACAGCATTATAACATTCAGTTTTACGCTGGAGCATTATGTCACTTTTTTTACCGACCATGACTTTTTATTGATTCTCTGGCGCTCTATTATGATTGCAGTAAAGACAACCGTTGTCTGTCTTTTACTTGGATACCCTGTGGCTTATTTTATTGCAAGAAGCAGTGAAAAGGCACAGAATATTTTGATTTTATGCATTACGATTCCTATGTGGATTAATATGCTTGTAAGAACTTACGCATGGATTGGTCTTTTAAGTGAAGGCGGACTGGTTCAGAAGTTTTTAGGTATATTTGGTCTGGGAGATATGGAACTTTTGTACACAGAAGGGGCTGTACTTCTCGGTATGGTTTATAACTTCCTTCCGTTTATGATCCTGCAGATTCATACTTCTCTTTGTAAAATGGATCAGGCGCTTTTGCAGGCAAGTGCAGACCTGGGAGCAAGACCTGTTCAGACATTCCGAAGAGTTACTCTCCCGCTTTCCATTCCTGGTGTAATCAATGGTATTACGCTGGTATTTCTGCCTGCGATCAGTTCCTTCTTTATTCCGAAGCTTCTTGGAGGCGGACAGTATTTCCTTATCGGAAATATGATAGAAAACCAGTTTATTACAGTCGGAGAGTGGAACTTTGGAAGCGCCATTTCCATGATCATGGCAATTATTATGATGCTTCTTATGATGGCCGTAAGAAGGGTAGAAGTGCGAAACCAGGGCGGAAAGGAGGAGTAAGAGAATGAAAAAAAACAACCGTTTATTCGGGAAGATTCTTATGACATTAATGATTGTTTTCTTTTATCTTCCCATTTTGTATATGATTGTATTTTCCTTCAATGAAGGGAAATCTCTTACAAGCTTCAGCGGCTTTTCTCTCAGATGGTATAAGCATATGCTGGAATCCGGAGATATGATGGAAGCGCTGTACACGACTTTTGGAGTGGCTTTAATTGCAACGTTTGTGGCGACTGTGGCAGGAACAATTTCTGCAATCGGACTCAGTAAATCAAAGAAAATTGTCAGACAGCTAGTAGAGCAGGTGAATAACCTGCCTATGATGAATCCGGAAATTGTAACAGCCATCGGACTGATGCTTTTGTTTATTACTTTCCGTGTAGAAAAGGGATATATGACAATGCTTCTGGCGCATATTGCATTTTGTATTCCTTATGTTATGCTTTCCGTTATGCCGAAAATCCGCTCTCTCGATCCGAATCTTGCAGATGCCGCAATGGATTTGGGCGCAACTCCGTGGAAGGCACTGATTAAGGTTATTGTTCCGCAGATTACGCCCGGTATTGTATCCGGCGCGTTGATTGCCTTTACAATGTCTGTAGATGATTTTATTATTTCTTATTTTGTAACAGGGCGGGGCGTAAAAAACCTGAGCATCATGGTTTATACTATGAGCAGGAGAATGAATCCGAGTATTAATGCTGTGTCAACGCTTGTTGTCGTGATCATTACGATCGTGTTGATTCTTATTAATGTGATTCCTCTTATTGCAGCAAAAAGAGAAAAAAGAGAGACTACGGGAAGAAGATATTTCCTTCCAGTGGCAGCAGCTGCAACCGCTCTTGTACTCATTGTTGTTTCTGTATTCCAGTTCAGTGGTGGAAAAGCATCCCGTCCCTTTGAAGGACAGACGCTGCATCTTTATAACTGGGGAGAATATACAGGCGAAAATATCATTAGAAACTTTGAGGAGGAGACAGGTGCAACTGTCGTTATGGAAAATTTTGACTCCAACGAGCAGATGTATATCAAGGTAGTTAACGGAGAGTCTTATGATATTCTTGTTCCAAGTGATTATATGATTCAGAGATTGATTCAGGAAGATCTTCTCCAGAAGCTGGATCATTCAAAACTGGACTGTATAGATCTTTTGACAGAGGATGTGAAAGGACTTCCATATGATCCGAAAAATGAATATTCGGTTCCATACTTCTGGGGAACAGCCGGAATTGTATATGATAAGACAAAGGTGGACATAAAAGATCTGGAAGAGCAGGGATACAATATTTTCCTGAATGAGAAATATAAGGGTGATATTTATCTTTACGATTCAGAAAGAGATTCTTTTATGATGGCGCTGAAAGCTCTGGGATATTCTATGAATACAGAAAATGAGAAGGAAATTAATGAGGCTTATGAGTGGCTTGTAAAATGTGTGCAGACAATGGAACCGGAAATAGTGACAGATGAAATTATTGATAATATGGCGCAGGGAAGAAAAGCTCTGGGACTGATTTATTCAGGTGATGCAACATATGTCGTATCAGAGAATGAAAATATGGGATATTATCTGCCGGAGACAGGAACAAATCTCTGGTCTGATGCGATGGTCATTCCGAAAAATGCAAAAAATCCGGAACTGGCACATGCCTATATTAATTATGCGACAAACTATGAAGGAGCTTATGATAACTCCAGTTATGTGGGATATACCTCTTCAAATCAGGAAGTAATGGATACGCTGTCAGGAGAGGGCGGAGATTATGAGGGTATCGATTCCTATATTCCGCGTTCCGGAAATAAGATGGACGAGGTTTTTGTCTATAACGAAAAAACAAAGCAGATCATCAGTAATCTGTGGAGCAGAGTAAAAATAGCCGCAAGTAATGCGTAGATAATGAATGCCGGAGGGAAGATAAAAGATAAAATTTCTTTTATCCACCCTCCGGTATTTGTTTGTGAAAAAAATATAAAATTGTTTTAGATTATTGACATTTAAATGTAAATAGAATAGTCTGTGTTTAAGATGACGATGTATGGAGTATTGCCGGAATAAATCAATTCTCATATTTATATCTTCCCGGTTCAGGGGATTTTTCACACACAAAATTATATAAAAAGTAATCAGCAAAGCCGTTGTCCCAGTTTTGTTTTTTTGATATAGTTAAAGTAATACTCCGTATACTTTGCGGAAAGGACGATAATGAAGGGTAAAAAAGTCAGGAAAAATATACAGCATGAAGATGCAGCGCTGAAAGTGACGATGCGGTTTTTTGCAGAGGAATTACTGCCCTGCTTTGGAATTACGGAAAAGGTAGCAGGCTTTGCACCAACAGAGTCAGTATCGTTTCATATCAGTAAACAATATCAGGATTTTAATTTTATTATGGAAGACGGTTCATGGAAGCATTTTGAATTTCAGAGTAAAAATGAGGGGAAACAAGGATTAAGAAGATTTCGTTCCTATGAGGCTGTGACAAGCTATCAAAATGATGTTCCTGTTACTACTTATGTTCTTTATTCGGGAAAAATTAAAAATCCAATGACAGAACTGACTGAGGGTGTGAATACATACAGTGTGATTCCCATTATTATGAGGGACAGAAACGCAGACAGTATATTGGAGGAATTCAGACAGAAGATAAAATGTGGAGAGATGCTTACGCGTCATGAACTGGCGATTCTGACACTGTGTCCTTTAATGGGAGGAGAAATGGGACAAAAAGAACGTATTTTGTCCGCATTTTCAATTCTGCAAAATACAAAAGATGAAAAAATAAAAGAAGATATTCAAAAGATAGAGGCGGTGATATACGCAATGGCAGACAAATTTTTAGATTTTGCGGATATGGAAGATGTAAAGGAGGCGGTTCGCATGACAAGACTGGGACAACTATTACTGGAAGAGGGAATAGAAAAGGGAATGAAAGAGGGAATAAAGACAGGAGAACAGGAGGCGAAACTTAATAATGCCAGAAATCTTCTTGATATTTTGGATGAGAAGATGATTGCAGAGAGAATAGGGCTTCCCCTGGAAACGGTAAGAAAGCTTAAAAAAGAAAAAGACAGATAAGATATGAGCACCGGGAAAGTTTTTTTCTCTGTAGTTGCCTGCGGCTCCGTTGTGAAGAATCCGGGGAAATGGTATTATAAATATACCAAAGGCCGATGGAAAAACAACGGGAGGTTTCGATGATGGAAATTGGAGCAGTAATAAGAAAATACAGAAAAGAAAAGGAAATGACACAGGAGGAAATGGCAGGCTGTCTCGGAGTTACCGCTTCTGCTGTCAACAAGTGGGAAAATGGAAATACACTTCCGGATGTGGCTCTTCTTGCGCCGGTTGCAAGGCTTCTTGGAATTACAACAGATACGCTTTTATCCTACAGAGAAAAGCTTACAGAGCGGGAAATTTCGGAAATAGGAGAAGAGCTTCGCCAGTGCGTGAAAGAGAAGGGGCTGGAAGCAGCTTTTGTATTTTCTGAGGAGAAAATCCGGGAATATCCAAACTGCGGGCAGCTAATTCTTATTTGTGCCCAGATATTAAATGGCTGCTGTGTGCTCTACGGTCTGGAAAAAAGCAGAGAACAGGAAGAAAAGATTTTTCTTCTCTATGAAAAAGCACTTAAAGATGAGCAGGAAGAAATAAGAGAATCTGCTGCAATGGCTCTTATGATTCTGCTTATGGAAAAGAAAGAATACCAGAAGGCGCAGGATTGTCTTGATAAAATCAGAGAGAGAAAAATCAACAAAAAGCAGCTTCAGGGCAATTTATATGCAGCCCAGGAAAAAAGAGAAGAGGCATATGCTGCTTATGAAAAAATTCTTTTTTCCTGTTTTTATGATATGAACGGCGCTTTTAACGGGATTTTAAGCCTTGCCTTAAAAGAAGAAGATATGGACAAGGCAGAAAAAATTGCAGATAAGCAGAAACATCTTGCTTCTCTTATGGAAATGGGAAAATATATGGAAATCTCTCCTGAACTTATTATGGCAGTTCATGACAAAGATAAACAACGTTTTCTGAAAGCTTTTTCCTGCTTTGAAAACAAAGATATGGATATTCACGAATTTACAGAATCAGAGCTTTATTCCCATATGGACTTTTATAAAGAAGGAGCAAAGGAGTTGCTGGAAATGTTTAAAAGAGCAATGGACAACGATGAAGAGCTTGATTTTGTGCGTCAGGAACCGGAGTTTCAGAAAATATGTGAAAAATTAAAAAATAAGATTTCCTAAGAATAAAGCAGGCAGAGGGCGGTAAGCTCTCTGCCTGAAATTTTATTATTTACGCTTCTTCCTTATCATTTGTCAGATTAAATCTGTCAAGTACATGGAAGAGAAGGCTTAAAATCATTGCCACAATGCAGGCAAGAACCATTCCTGTAAGCTCTACATTTCCGAATTTCACGGAGATACCGGAAAGTCCTGTGACAAATACTACAGAGGTAAGTGTAAGGTTACGGGAACGACCGTAATCCACCTTGGAATCTACAAGAATACGGATACCGGATGCTCCGATCATACCGTATAAAAGGAAAGAGATACCTCCGATTACAGGACCGGGAACCGTCTGGATCAGCATGGAAAGCTTTCCTACGAAGGAGCAGATGATGGATAAAACGGCAGCTCCTGCAATGACACGAACACTGTATACTTTTGTCACTGCCATGACGCCGATGTTTTCGCCATATGTAGTTGTAGGAACAGAACCAATCAGACCGGAGAGCATAGTGGACAGGTTATCTCCAAGTAAAGAACGGTGAAGTCCCGGGTCTTTTAAAAGGTCTTTTCCTACAATTTTACTTGTGACTACCTGATGCCCGATGTGCTCAGAGGTAATGACAAGAATAACCGGAAGAATAATAAGAATAGCGTCCATATCAAATTTTGGAAGCTGGAAGTTTGGAAGTGCAAATAAAGGGGCTTTGGCAACCTCTGTAAAATCCACAACTCCGCAGCAAAGGGCTGCAATATATCCTGCAATTACGGCAATTAAAATCGGGATAACAGATAAAAAGCCGCGGAACAGGATGTTTCCAAAAACAGCAACGCCAAGTGTAACAAGAAATACAATCACATTTTTAGGATTGATAACCTCATCTAATAATCCGGCATTGCTGGCAGCACTTCCGGAAAGTTCAAGACCAATGAGAGCAACAACAGGTCCCATAGCAGCCGGGGGCAGTACAATGTCAATCCAGGATGAACCGAATTTGTAAATAATAAATGCAAGGATACATCCGCAGAAACCAACAACTACAAAGCCGCCAAGTGCATATTCATAGCCCATCTGGCTGATTACGATTCCGGCAGGAGCCAGAAATGCAAAGCTGGAGCCAAGGTAAGCCGGCGCTTTTCCTTTTGTAAGTGCAATGAATAAAAGTGTACCGACACCATTCATAAAGAGAACGACTGCGGGATTGATTCCAAAAATAAAAGGAACCAGGACAGTGGCGCCGAACATGGCAAACATATGCTGGATACTTAGGGGAATCAAAAGCTTTGCCGGGACTTTGTCTTCTACTTGAATAATTTTTCTTTGTTCCATTTTTCCTCCTCAAAAAGTAAAATAATAAATTGTATTCCAGCTTATTTTATCATATTCCTTGCTTCGATGGAAGAAAAAATTTAGCATTCATTTATAAAAAAAGCAAGAATTCTAAAATGGAGAACAAGATATAGGTGGAAAAAGTGACAAATGAAATATATAATAAAGACATCAATATATGTGATGAAATCAAAATGGAGGAAGAAAAATGGAGAAAAAAAGAGGACGTGTAACCATTCCTACAGATTTGAATGTAATTCCTCAGACACTTGAGATTCTGGAGAAATGGGGAGCAGATGCAGTGCGTGACTGTGACGGAACTGAGTTTCCGGCAGAGTTGAAAGAAGTGGACGCAAAGGTTTATGCAACTTATTATACAACAAGAAAGGATAATGAGTGGGCAAAGGCACATCCGGAAGAAATCCAGCAGATGTACATTATGACAGATTTCTACAGCGCAGTGTCTGATAAACTTTCCATTCACTTAATGGATCATATTTATCCTGCAATGTTAAAAGTAAATACACGGGATGACAAAAAACGCTGGTGGGAGGTTATGGACCGTACAACAGGTGAACCTGTTCCAACAGATAAATGGAGTTATGATGAGGAAAGTGGAAATGTAATGATTGATGCAGTTCCTTTCCATGATTATACAGTAAGCTTCCTTGCTTATATTATGTGGGATCCGGTTCATATGTACAATGCAGTTGTAAATGACTGGAAAGATGTAGAGCCGCAGATGACTTTTGACGTGCGCCAGCCGCTTACAAGAGAGTTTTCTCTGAAAAGACTGCGCCGTTTCCTGGAAACTCATCCATATGTAGATGTAGTGCGTTTTACTACATTCTTCCATCAGTTCACACTGATTTTTGATGAGCTTGCAAGAGAAAAATATGTAGACTGGTATGGATATTCCGCATCTGTAAGCCCATATATTCTGGAACAGTTTGAAAAAGAAGTGGGTTATAAATTCCGTCCGGAATTTATTATTGACCAGGGATATATGAATAATACTTATCGTATTCCATCTAAAGAATTCCGTGATTTCCAGGCATTCCAGAGAAGAGAAGTTGCAAAACTTGCAAAAGAGATGGTTGATATTGTACATGAGTACGGAAAAGAAGCCATGATGTTCCTTGGGGATCACTGGATTGGAATGGAACCATTTATGGATGAGTTCGCATCTATCGGAATTGATGCAGTAGTAGGAAGTGTTGGAAACGGTGCAACCCTTCGTCTGATCAGCGATATTAAAAATGTAAACTATACAGAGGGACGTTTTCTTCCATACTTCTTCCCGGATACTTTCCATGAGGGCGGCGATCCTGTAAAAGAAGCAAAAGTAAACTGGGTAACAGCAAGAAGAGCGATTCTTCGAAGCCCGATTCAGAGAATCGGATACGGCGGATACTTAAAACTTGCTCTTGATTTCCCGGAATTTGTGGAATACATTGAGAGCGTATGTGATGAATTCCGTACACTTTATGACAATATTACAGGAACAACTCCTTACTGCGTAGAGCGCGTGGCTGTATTAAACTGCTGGGGCAAAATGCGTGCATGGGGAAATCATATGGTACACCATGCAATTTATTACAAACAGAATTATTCCTATGCAGGAATTATTGAAGCATTAAGCGGCGCTCCTTTTGATGTAAAATTCATAAGCTTTGAAGATATTCTGGAAAATCCGGACATCTTAAAAGACATTGATGTTATCATCAATGTAGGCGATGCAGATACAGCTTATGGCGGCGGAGAATACTGGACAAACGAAAAGATTGTTACAGCAGTAAAGGAATTTGTTTACAATGGCGGCGGATTTATCGGTGTAGGCGAGCCGACAGCACATCAGTGGCAGGGACGTTTCTTCCAGCTTTCCGATATTCTTGGTGTGGAAGAAGAGCATGGATTTAACCTGAACAGAGATAAATACAACTGGGAAGAGCACAAAGAACACTTTATCCTTTCTGACTGTACAAAGGATGTAGATTTCGGAGAAGGAAAGAAGAATATTTTTGCACTTCCGGAGACAGAAATCCTCATTCAGAGAGAGCAGGAAGTACAGATGGCAGTAAAAGAGTTTGGAAAAGGCCGCGGCGTTTATATCAGTGGTCTGCCGTACAGCTTTGAAAACAGCCGTATTCTTTACCGTGCGATTCTCTGGTCTGCAGGAGATGATGAAAAGCTGAACCAGTGGTTCTCCACAAACTTCAACGTAGAAGTTCACGCATATGTGAAAAACGGAAAATACTGTGTTGTAAATAATACTTACGAGCCACAGGATACAACTGTTTACCGCGGAGATGGAAGCAGTTTCGACCTTCATATGGAAGCAAATGAAATCAAGTGGTATGAAATTTAAAAAGTAAATATTTTATAAGGAATCCCTCCGGAAATGTTGTATAATGTTTCAGGGGGGATTTTTTGGTTAGGAGAATGTTACATGATTCTTTTAATGACAGGAGCTTCCCACACAGGGAAAACAGACAAAATCTTATAGTGGAGGGGTGCTATATTCCATTTGACTGGAAGTCAGATTTTGAAAACACATATTATCTTCAGATGTGCAGGAAATATCAGTGTGATTATATTCTTATCGACAAAGAATATGAGATAGAAATAAAAGAAAAGAGAAATAAAAATCAGAAAGACGAGGCAGAAAATGAATAAGAAAAATGCAAATAGTTCGCTCTATTTTTTGGTGGGAATTTTACTTCTGTTCAGCGGAATGATGGGACAGAATACGACATTTTACGTGCTGGCATTTGTTTTTATTATTCTTGGATTTGTGAAGAGAAAGAAGTAAATGGTGGCAGAAAACTATGGAAATATTAAAATTAATTAAGAGAGCATTCCACAGTGGTATATTGTGTTGGAAAATAATGAGATTATTGCAGGCGTTGGCGTGATAGAAAACGATTTTCACGAAAGAAAAGATTTAACACCGAATGTATACGCCTTATATGTGGAGGAAAAATACCGCTGCAGAGGAATTGCAGGGAAATTACTGAAACTGGTGAGAGATGACATGGAAAACAAAGGAATCTCTCCTCTTTATCTTATAACAGAACATACGTCATTTTATGAAAGATATGGATGGGAGTTTTTGTGTATGGTAAAGGAAGAAGACAGCGACAATATGATAAGAATGTATGTGCATCAATAAAATAGCGGGAGAAATAAAAATGGAAAATAAAGAGAAAAAATCCAGGATAGTCCATGACGTTGAGGCTGTAATTACAAGTTATAATCAGGGAGTTATGATTCAGGAAGCTGTTCAGTCCTTATGTCGGCAGACTGCGCTTCCTGCAAGGATTATTATTGTAGATGACGGTTCTGTGGAAGAAGAATCTGTCCGAATTTTGGAAAAACTGGAGAAGAATATGGAACTTCCCATTCCTGTTGTGATACATTGGCAGGAAAACAGAGGAGTGTCCGCTGCAAGAAATACAGGAATAGGTATGACACAAACGCCGCTGGTACTGATACTTGACGGGGACGACAGAATTGCGCCTCAGTATATTGAGGAAGTAAGCCGGACATTGCGCGAAGATAAGTCAGTAATAGCTGCATCTTCCAGAATAAAAACCTTTGGAGTGCTTGAGGCAGAAGTATGCCCGCAGGGTGGGGGTATCACATCATTTTTATCCCGTAATAATTGTCCTGCAATTCATATTTTGCGGCGTGAAATATGGGAGAAATGTGGCGGATATGATGAAACAATGCGCAGCGGATTCGAAGACTGGGAATATTTTTTAAGTATGCTGGAAACAGATCAGAATGCGCATATTAAAATTGTGGAGAAATCCCTGATTGAGTATCGCACAATGCCAGCTTCCTCCAATATAAAAAGTATGCAGAAGCGTCTTGAACTTATGAAATATATAATTGAAAAGCACAGAAGAAGCTATGAAAAGTATGTTTTAGAGGCAATAATTGGATTGGAAGAAATATCTATATCAAGACTTTACGGCTGGGAAAATGAAATGCTTCAGCAAAAAAAGGAGGGACAGAATCTGAGTGGACTTTCAAAAAAGTTTATGAAAAATCCAACTTATGGAGATGGGGGGATGGCAGCGGCTGTCCGCATTGCATCTTATGAAAATTCAGAAAATCAGTCAGTATAAATCGGAGGAAAACATATGGAATCTGGATTTGGGGATAGATTAATATTTTAAACAAAGAGAGGAATTGAATGAAATCAAAAACAATGCGCGCTATTTTACATGCGCTTTCATATAGCAATCTTGAGGTGGAATCTGCAAGGCGTCTGGCAGATTTAAAACGCCTTGATCCTATGCGCATATTTCGCAGGAAATTAGATGTAAAAATATATAATGAAGATTATGAAGTGCCGGTTCGTCTGTATTTTCCAAATGAGCAGGCAATGGAAAAAGGAATAAATAAAGGACACTCTTATGCAGTGCTTCTGTTTTTTCACGGCGGCGGCTGGGTGACGGACAGTGTGGAAAATTATGATCGGGTATGTAGTCAGATGGCGCAGTCTACAGGACAGATTGTAGTATCTGTGGAATACCGCCTCGCCCCGGAATACCCTTTTCCAACAGGACTTATGGACTGTTATACAGCTGCAAAAGCCCTGTATACCAACCGGTTTATATTAAATACAGAACCGGAAAAAATCACTATTGTGGGAGACAGCGCAGGAGGGAATCTTGCAGCGGCAGTTTCTCTTATGGCAAGAGATAAAGGAGAATTTATGCCGAACAGACAGATATTGATTTACCCTGCATTAAATAACTGTTATACAGAAGAATCACCGTATCGTTCTGTAAAAGAGAATGGGGAAGATTATCTTCTTACAGCAGTAAAAATGGAAAATTATATATCATTATATCAACGAAGTCCGGAAGACAGAGATAACCCGTATTTCTCTCCTCTTCAGGAAAAAAATCTAAAAGATCTTCCGGATACGCTTATTCTGACAGCGGAATTTGATCCTTTAAGAGATGAAGGGGAGGAGTACGCAAGGAGACTCCAAGAAGCGGGGAACAACGTAGAACTTCATCGCATTCCGGGGGCGCTTCATGGATTTTTCGCTCTTGGAATCAAACTTTTTCACGTGCAGGAAAGCTTTGATATTATGAATAAATTTCTTAGAAGGGAGATAGAGACTTGTTAGAGTTTGGATATTCACGTTGGAGAAAACTTGACAATGCAGCCCTTGTTTTTCCGGCTGTTACAGGAAAAAATGATACGAGAGTATTTCGAGTATACTGCCGGCTGAAAGAAACAGTAGAGCCGGAGATTCTTCAAAAAGCGCTTGATATTACAATGGAAAAATATCCGTTGTATCAGGCGGTTCTCCGAAAGGGACTTTTCTGGTATTACCTGGAAAGACGAGACATACAGCCGCTTGTAAAACCAGAGACAGAACCTCCCTGCAGTGATTTGTATGTACCGGACCAGAAATCACTGTTGTTTCAGGTGACTTACTATAAAGACAGAATTCAATTTGAGGTATTTCATGCGTTGACAGACGGAACAGGTTCCATGCATTTTATTCAGGAACTTGTGAAACAGTATCTTATGCTGGCACATCCAAAAGCGCAGCTTCCTGATTTTTCTACAGGAGAAGAGAGTACAGGAAAGGAACAGGAGGAAGACAGTTTTTCCCAGTATTATCAGACGGAGCTTCCTAAAAATAAAGAAAAAAAGAAAGCGGCAGCACAGTTAAAAGGAGAGAAACTTCCACAAGATGAAATGCACATTATGGAGGTGATTCTTTCCGTAAAAGAAACTTTAAAAACAGCCAGAGCAAATGGCGTTACGATTACAGTTTTGCTGGCATCCGCTCTTCTTTGGGCAATCCACGAAGAGATTCCTGCGAGCCGTTTAAAACGTCCGGTCACCCTTATGGTGCCTGTAAATCTTCGCAATTATTTTGATTCCAAATCAATGGCAAATTTTTTCGGCTGGATTGAGGTGGGATATGTTTTTAAGGAAAATACAACCTTCGATGAGGTAATGGCCCATGTAAAGAAAGAGTTTGAAAGAGAGTTGATGAAAGAGAGGATTGCCGTACATATGAATGACTATGTAAGACTGGAAAAAAATCCTCTGATCAGGGCAATTCCTCTCGAAGTGAAAAAGTTTGGAATGATGGCAGGGGCGAAATACGGTGCAAGGAGCATCACAGGTATTTATTCCAATGTGGGAATATTTAAGTTTCCTGAAGAGTATGGGGATTATATCCAGTATTTCGGTTTTCTGGCAAGCACATATTCTATGCAGCTCTGTTCCTGTTCTTATAAAGATAATCTTGTGCTCGGTTTTACTTCAAAAATTCCGGGAGACAGTATTCAGAGAAATTTCCTGAAGATTTTAAAAGAAAAAGGACTTTCTTATGAAGAGGTGGAGAGCGATTTTCCGGGTTACAAGAAAGAAAAAACAAATGTGCCGGCAAAAGTTTTTCAGACATTTACGTTTCTTTGTATTGCGGCCGTCATTATATCTACAATGGTAAATTATATGGTTTCTGGCAATTTTACGTGGTGCTGGGCAGCAGGAGCGGCAAGTTTGAGTGCGTGGCTACTCGTTTCTGTGGCGTATAGAAAACGGAGAAATATTTTGAAAAATGCGATGTGGCAGCTTCTTCTTGTGACGGTTCTGGGGATTTTTTGGGACATCTTTACCGGCTGGCATAACTGGTCTTTGAACTTTCTTTTTCCGGGAGCATGTCTGACTGTTTTGTGCTCTATGCCGGCAGTTTCCAGGATTCAGAGACTTGAGGTGTCAGAGTATTTATTTTATCTTATCCAGGCGTGTGCTGCAGGCTGCATCCCGTTAATACTTGTTGCTCTTCATTTTGTAACGAAACCGTATTTGTCAATTCTCTGTTCCGGAATCAGTATTTTGATTCTTTTGGGGATGTTTATATTTCAGAGAAAAAATACATTCAGAGAATTCCATAAAAAATTCCGTATGTAGGAACGTCTTTTCATAAAAAAACAAGTGTATTTTCAGCAAAGACGTTTTGATAAAATCTAAGATTTTTGTAGATTCATCTAAGAAAATCGTATGTACTTTGCCTAAAAGTGTTGCTATAATACACAACAGTTTTGTGGAAATTTGCAATACGGAAGCGCCTTTCAGGCTCACGTGATTCCGGCAGATCCACAGAGTCGTAGCCAGACCGGGAAAGGAGGCAGGATGTGAGGGATGGCAAATGAGGGTAAAGAGCCTGAGATGGAGGATCGAATGAAAAAGTTTTATAAAAAGGGTATAGGAGTTGCATTGGCAGTAACTATGGC
>Ed_p2__coassemble_841_pt1 | contig 33063 bp, 32 predicted proteins | sample Ed_p2__metabat2_low_PE_031 | metagenome-assembled genome bin Ed_p2 | reverse complement strand
GGAAGAAACCAGTAAAATATGTCGGAAATGCCTCTCCAGAGAATGCTGATTCCAAAAAGAATCAGAAGTCCTGCTGCAACTGTGTGATGTTTTTTGAGAAGCCCTGTTATGTCTCCTGTAAATTCATCAAGATGAAGCACGTAATTATCCTCAATGGAATAAAATTCTTCATCAGGAAGAGATTTCAGATTGTGCACGTTGTAGAAGCTGTAAAACCAGATGATAGGTGTGAACCAGATGATAAAGTCGAGCCCTGTAAACATACCGAGAGCGAACAGGGTGAAAAAAAGAAGCATAATACTGATTCCCTGTTTTTTGAATCCCATATACATTTCCCCGGCTCCCGGAATCAGTGAGGAAATGAAAAGCCATAGTCCTTTTTTCTTTTTTTGCATAATAATTGCCTCCATTCTATTTTATAAGATTTTAGTTGAAAATATCGTTTAGATAATCGGTAACCTGTGTTGTGCCGTCTGACAGTCCTTTGTGTATCTTTCTGGAAAAATCAGAAAGAATGCTTCCGCGGCGTCCGGAAGGGGGCACTTCTCTTGCTTCTGTGTGTATGTTCTGAGGCGGATTCAGAGATGCAAAATCTACTGATCCGAGAGTGAAGAGAAGGAAAAGAGCCACAATCACTCCGGTGGCAGCGCGGAGACCGCAGTAAAACATCTGCATACGATACGAAGTATGTTTTACAGCTTTTTGTGCCTGGATTTCAGGAGAAGCTGCTTTTCTCAAAATCTGTTCCTGCAGATAAGCGGGGGCAGATACGGTGGGACGTTGTTCTTCTTTCGATATAAGGTCATTCAGACAGAAGTCGCAGTTACTCAGATGCTCCAGAAGCATAATGGTTTCGTCTGTTGTCATAGAGCCGTTTTGAAAATTTTCTTTTTCTTGTTCGGTTATGTGCATCTAATCACTCCTTTCCAGCATTTTTTTTAACATAGCCTTTGCCCGGTAAATCTGTGTCTGAATGGTTTTTGGATTTTTGCCATTTTGTTGTGCAATCTCTGCCACAGAAAGCTCATTGCAGAAATGAGCGGTTGCCACTTCCCGATAAGGGCTTTTCAGACTCATACAGAGATTTTCCACTTCTTTGTCAGATGCTGTAAGAAGACAGGTTTCTTCCGGGGAGGAACCGTTATCTGCAATCTGTGCAAAATATGTGTCTTCTGTGGGGATGGTACGCCGTCCGGCTGCTTTTAAATAATCCAGACATTTCCGCACAGCTATTTTACTGAGCCATGCTTTTTCGTACATACCATCAAAACGGGAAAGATTTTTGTAGGCGGACAGAAACACTTCCTGTGTTAAATCTTCAGCGTCAAAGGGATTGCCGATTGATTTCAGACATATGGAATATATTAAGTTTTGATATTGCTCTATTAAATATGCCAGATATTCTTCTTGTGAAATGTGATCAGCCCCTTTCTCTACCCGTTCACTTATTATAACGCACCAACAGATGGGAAGACTTCAGAATCAGTAAATTATTTTTCTGTTTGCAGGTTATTTCAGCTTGCCTTCATACATCTGTCGGAAAATACCGTCTTTTTCTATAAGCTCTTGGTATTTTCCTGTCTGTACAATTTCTCCATGTTCCATAACAAGAATCCGGTCGGAATTTTTTAAGGTTGTAAGTCTGTGGGCAATGGAAATCACAGTCATTTTGGTTTCTTCTTTTAATTTTTCAATTTCATTTTGAATATATCGTTCGGAGGTATTATCAAGGGCGGAAGTAGCTTCATCCAGGATCAGAATTTCCGGTTTTCGAAGAAAAATCCTGGCAATGGCGATTCTCTGTTTCTGCCCGCTAGATAAGTTTCCGCCATTTTCCGATAAAACTTTTTTTAGTTTACCATAAGTTTTGGTAAAGAGGAACTACTTGCGAATCTTTTTTCCAGGGACTATACTGGTACTGTCAGGAACAGAAGATACCTGAAAGATTGTATCATTATGAAGTATGTTATTATATAATAGGAAGGAATTTTTTAGAAAAGAGGTAGATACGATGGAAACAAGACGTCTATATTATGAAAATGTGTATATAAAGGAATTTGATGCAAAGGTTTTAAAGTGCAGAGAAGGAGAAAACGGTTACGAGATTATTTTGGACGAGAGCGCTTTTTATCCGGAAGGGGGCGGACAGCCCTGTGATGTTGGAAGCCTTGGAGAGGCGGAAGTAAAGGATGTTCAGGAAAAAGACGGAGAGCTGATTCATTATGTAGACAAGGCTCTGAAAGAAGGAAGTCAGGTTCATGGGAAAATCAACTGGGAGCGCCGTTTTGATTTGATGCAGCAGCATTCCGGCGAGCATATGGTAAGTGGTCTTGTACATGAGAAATACGGGTATAACAATGTGGGATTTCATATGGGAAGCGATGTGATTACCATTGATTTCAGCGGAGTTTTAAACGAAGAACAGTTACAGGAAATTGAGGACAGGGTAAATCAAAAAATCTGGGAAAATGCACCGGTTCAAATTACATATCCCTCAGAAAGTGAGCTGGAAAATATTCCTTACAGAAGCAAGAAGGAGCTGACGGGGCAGGTGCGTATCGTGGAATTTCCGGGAACAGATATCTGTGCCTGCTGCGGAACACATGTTGCATATACAGGAGAAATAGGAGCAGTCAAGTTTCTGTCTGTTGTAAAATTTCGCCAGGGAGTTCGTGTGGAAATGATAAGCGGGAAGCGTGTGATAGACTATTTTTCAAAGATAGCAAAGGAAAACAGCAAGGTATCTGTTCTTCTTTCTGCAAAGCCTCAGGAAACATCAAAAGCAGTAGAACGTCTTCAGGAAGAAAATTTCCGCTTAAAAGGAAAAATTTTTGATATGGAAGCTGAGATTTTCCAGGCAGAGGCAGAAAAATGGGCAGGTGCTGGAAGTGTTCTTATTTTTAAGAAAAATATGGAGTCAGACAGTGTGAGAAAGCTTGCTGATGCGGTGATGCAGACGTGCTGTGGCTGCTGTGCTGTTTTTTCTGATAATGGAGATGGAACATATAAGTATGCTATGGGAGAAAAAGATGGAAATCTCCGGGAGTTTACAAAAGAAATGAATCAGGTATTAAATGGAAGAGGCGGTGGGAAGCCATTCTTTGTACAGGGATCGGTGTCTTCGTCTGAGGAAGAAATCAGAAAGTTCTTTGAGAGGTGATAAGAATGCTTGGTGAATGTCACGCCCATGTGATTATGGATGGAATCAATTATAAAGAGGCGGTCAGCCTTCATAAAAACGGAGTGCAGGATCAGGCAATTCACAGATGTTTTCAGGAATATCAAGAAAGAGGAATTACGTTTATAAGGGACGGCGGAGATGCCCTTGGCGTATCCAGAAGGGCAAAGGAGCTTGCGCCGGAGTATGGGATTGATTATCGCTCCCCTGTTTTTGCTATTCACAGAGAGGGACATTACGGAAGTATTGTGGGAAAAAGCTACACTACTATGAAAGAATATCATGAGCTTGTTCTTGAGGCGAAAAATCAGGGTGCTGATTTTATAAAGATTATGACAACAGGGCTTCTTGATTTTAATAATCAGGGAGAGATAACAGGAGCTCCTCTTTCTGAAAAGGAAGTAAAAGAGATGGTACATATTGCTCACGGAGAAGGAATGGCAGTGATGAGCCACACGAATGGAAATTGTGGAGTCCGCTCTGCCATAGAAGCAGGAATGGACAGCATTGAACATGGCAACTATATAAACGAAGAAACCATAGAGATGTTGGCGCAGAGCGGAGTTGTGTGGACTCCCACTCTTGTGACAGTGAGAAATCTTCTGGGATGCGGAAGATATGAAGATGAGGTGCTTTTTCCTATTATAGAAATGGGAGAACGGAATTTAAGACTTGCTTTTGAAAAGAAAGTGAATGTGGCTCTTGGGAGTGATGCAGGAGCGTATATGGTTTCTCATGGACAGGGCATTTATGATGAATATGCGGCTTTTTGTGAAATACTGGGAGAGACAGAGGAAATGAAGGCGTGGATTCAGAGGGGAGAGGAATTGATAAAAGAGAAGTTTAAAAGATAAAAATCACAGACCGCCGAATCCGGCGGTCTGTTTGTCTATCCCCTGTTCTGCGCTTCCACAAGATGGGCTGCGCCGTAAATTTCGCGAAGTTTTGGTTTTTCAATTTTTCCGGTTGGATTCCTCGGTACGTCTGCAAAGAAAATTTTTCTTGGACGTTTATATCGGGGAAGCTGACGGCAGAAAAGATTAATCTCTTCTTCTGTGCAGGTGCAGCTCGGTTTCAGAGAAATGATAGCCGCAGAGATTTCTCCGAGACGTTTATCGGGAAGACCGATGACTGCCACATCGTGGATCTTTTCGTTTGTCCGCAGGAAATCCTCAATCTGGACAGGGTAAATATTTTCACCACCACTTATGATAACGTCTTTCTTTCTGTCTACAAGGAAGAGGAAGCCGTCTTCGTCCTCCATTGCCATGTCCCCTGTATAAAGCCAGCCATCATGAAGCACTTCTTTTGTAGATTTGGGATCATTATAATAGCACACCATAACGCCGGGACCTTTTACAGCAAGCTCGCCGGTTTCGCCTTGTTTCACGGGATTTCCTTGTTCGTCAATGACTTTTGTTTCCCATCCGTAACCGGCTTTTCCGATAGCGCCTACTTTATGAATATTTTCTACACCGAGATGTACGCAGCCGGGACCGATAGATTCGCTTAAACCGTAGTTGGTATCGTACTGGTGATGTGGAAAGTACTGTTTCCAGTGTTTGATAAGGCTTGGGGGTACAGGCTGTGCGCCAATGTGCATAAGCCGCCACTGTTTTAACTGGTACATTTCCAGCTTTAATTTTCCGCTGTCCAATGCAAGCAGAATATCCTGAGCCCATGGAACGAGAAGCCATACAATCGTACATTTTTCTTCAGATACAGCGCGCAGAATGAATTCCGGGTTTGCACCTTTTAAAAGAACGGCTTTTCCGCCTGTTAAAAAACTGCCGAACCAGTGCATTTTTGCACCTGTGTGATAAAGTGGCGGGATGCACAGAAAGACATCATCTTTTGTCTGATGGTGATGGTGCTGCTCTGTTTTTGCCGCGTGTAAAAGCGCCTGATGGGTGTGGAGGATTGCTTTTGGAAATCCGGTTGTACCGGAGGAAAAATAAATGGCTGCATAGTCATCGTCATCCACATCGACCTTCGGGCACTGGCTGGAGCAGTTTGCTGTATGCATGGTGTAATCCTCAGCAAAGCCGGGACAGCCGTCTCCTACATAGTAGAGAAGACGATGTTTGCCGATTTCATCTGCGACTTCTTCTACACGGCCTATAAATTCAGGACCAAATACAAGAATATCTACTTCGGCAAGGTCAAGACAGTACTGGATTTCTTCGGCAGAATAGCGGAAATTCAAAGGAACGGCAAGAGCACCGGCTTTTAAAATGCCGAAGTAAATAGGAAGCCATTCCAGGCAGTTCATAAGAAGAATCGCGACTTTATCTCCTTTTTTTACGCCACGCTCAAGAAGAAGATTGGCAAAACGGTTTGCTTTTTCATTAAATACATTCCATGTAATTTCTCTTCTGTAATAAGGAGCTCGTACAGGCTCAATCAGCTCAAATTCCTTCCATGTAACTCGTCTTGTTTCCGGCATTTCCGGGTTGATTTCTACAAGACAGACATCGTCTCCGTAGAGACGGCAATTTTTTTCTAATATATCAGTAAGCGGCATAATAAATCATCCATTCCCTTTCTTATTCTATTTCCTGCACACAACAGGAAATCAACACTTTAAAGTGGCAAAGTTTACTAATGTTTATAATACCGAACTTTGTAAGGAATGTCAACTGATTTATTGATATTTTTGCATAAAAGAATTGTTTGAAAAGTATTGACAATTTTCATAAAGATGATATACTGAACGAGAATTTAATAATTAAAAGCGTTACAGTTTAAAGCGACAAAGCAAAAGCGAAAAATGGAGGGAAAGAGATGATTGTAAAAGTAACGATGCTGGTGATTTTCTTTGCTGTGATGATTGGCGTGGGAATTGCATCCAGGCAGCAGGCGTCCAGCGTAAACGGATTTGTTCTTGGAGGGCGAAACGTTGGACCATGGCTTACGGCGTTTGCCTATGGAACGTCTTATTTTTCAGCAGTTGTATTTGTGGGATATGCCGGACAGTTCGGCTGGAAATATGGACTTGCCTCCACATGGATAGGAATCGGGAATGCGGTGCTTGGAAGTCTCCTTGCATGGGTAGTTCTCGGACGTAGAACAAGAATTATGAGTCATCATTTGAAGGCGGCAACTATGCCGGATTTTTTTGGAAAACGATTTGACAGCAATGGACTTCGAATTGCGGCGTCTGTAATTGTATTTGTTTTTTTGATTCCATATACAGCATCTTTATATAACGGACTTTCCAGACTGTTCGGTATGGCGTTTGATATTCCATATGCCGTGTGTGTTGTAATTATGGCAACGCTTACAGGTGTATATGTAATACTGGGCGGATATATGGCGACAGCCATTAACGATTTTATTCAGGGAATTGTTATGATTGGCGGCATTATTGCTGTAATTGCAGCAGTTTTAAGCGGGCAGGGCGGTTTTATGGAGGCTGTTGGAAAACTGGCTCAGTTTGAGAGTGATGTGCCTGTAACTATGGGGCAGCCAGGTGCATTTACATCTTTTTTTGGCCCGGATCCGTTAAATCTTCTTGGAGTTATTATTTTAACATCATTGGGAACGTGGGGGCTGCCTCAGATGGTACATAAATTTTATACTATTAAAAACGAAAAGGCAGTTAAGACGGGGACTATTATTTCTACGGTATTTGCAGTAATTATTTCAGGGGGCTGTTATTTTCTGGGAGGTTTTGGAAGGCTTTTTGATACGCCGGAGATTTATGGAAAAGATGGAGCTGTCATTTATGATGCGATTGTTCCGGCAATGCTTTCTACACTTCCTGATATTTTAATCGGTATTGTAGTCATCCTTGTACTTTCTGCGTCTATGTCAACGCTTTCTTCTCTTGTTTTAACATCCAGCTCTACTTTGACGTTGGATTTTATCAAGGGGAATATTGCAAAGGATTTAAGTGAGAAAAAACAGCTTTTGATTATAAGGGTTCTGATTGTCTTTTTTATTGCGATATCCGTTATTCTTGCCCTTGACCCACCGGCGTTTATTGCACAGCTCATGGGAATTTCATGGGGCGCACTTGCAGGAGCGTTTCTTGCGCCGTTCCTTTATGGGTTATTCTGGAAAAGGACAACAAAAGCTGCGGTTTGGGCAAGTTTTGGTACAGGTGTCGGCATTACTGTGCTTAATATGTTTTTGAAATTTATAGAATCTCCCATTAATGCAGGGGCGGCTGCCATGGTCATTGGACTTATAGTAGTTCCTGTTGTCAGTCTTGTTACTCCTGCGTGTGACGGAGAAAAAACAGAGGAGATTTTTGCCTGCTACAATGAGGAAGTTTCTGTAAAACGTAAGGTTGCACTTCCGGAAAAAGAAGAGCGATAAACGAGAAAATATTTTTGTGCAAAAAAAACAAATGTTTTTTGACTGCAGCAGAAAATGAATTTGTTTGATGTCAACAAATAAAACGCGGAGGTAATACTTTATGAACAAAGCATTTTATGTACCTATCCAAAATGCCATGAACCTTACAAATGAGCAGATAAGTTTTCTGCAAGAAAGCTTTTGACTGTCCTCGATTCCTACCACTATACTCTATAAAACCTAGATTTTCTAAATTTAAGGATTCCACATAAGAATCTATTACTCGGACAGAATTATCCTTACTTATTAAGTCATCTAATGAAGTGGTTACCATTCTTGTTTGATATCTACCTCCTACCCGATTATTCCCAGAAGATAAGCGGCATTTTCCCAGAGAATCTGCTGCTTTTCTTTTTCTGAAAGACCGGTAAGGCTTTTTAATTTTTCTACGCAGTCTTTCTGGTAAGTCCAGGGAGCGTCTGTGCCGAAAAGAACCTTATCTGCCCCGTGAAGATGAATCATTCTGATAAACTGTTCTTCTTCCATGTGCATAATAGAATAGGAAGTGTCAAGATATACATTTTTTCCACAAAGTTTTTCTTCTGCTTCCTTATAATTGCCGTTGCTTCCCATATGTGCAAGAATCAGTCTGGGAGGAGCAGTGTCCTCAAGTACATGGAGAATCATATCAGGAGAGCAGAACGCCTCATCTGGGGTATACGGGTCATCTCCTGCGTGAGTGAGGACAGAAAGACCAAGCTCTGAGGCAGCGTAAATAATGCGCATATACCGGATGTCATCAAAATATACACCCTGGTAGTTGGGATGAAGTTTAATGCCCTGAAAACCTTCTCTTTTTATCAGTTTTAAAATTTCCTTATAATTGTCGCATACAGGGTGAAGACCGGCAAAGGAAATAAGGCGGTGTGAGGAGCTGTCGCCATAGGTTTCATTAATCTCTGCTGCAAAACGAATAACAGAATCAATTTGATGTGGATTTGTGACAACGGGCAGGATCACACTTATATCCACGCCGCTTTTTTCCATGGAATCAAGAAGCCCAGCGACAGTTCCGTTCATACTGGGATTATGATTAATAACAGCAGCGAGCTTTGGAACTGCCTTTTCAGCAACTTTATCCGGGAAAATATGTGTATGAAAATCTATAATCATAATAAAACCTCTCTTTCGGGTGAATTCTTTCGTGATTTGCACTGGTATCATTATAAAACAAAATTTTTTCAGTTTCAATCAGAGAAAAAGAATGATAAAATAAAAATGTAAGTAAACAGCAAGGGAGGCATAAAAATATGTATCGAATATTAATTGTGGAGGATGATGAAACAATAGCAGGTCTTGTGCAGAAACATCTTCAATCCTGGGGGTATCAGGTGGAATGCGTCAGCGATTTTTCCAATGTACTCCGGGAATTTGTGCAGAAAGCTCCGCAACTCGTTCTTCTTGATTTAAAGCTTCCTTTTTATAATGGATTTCACTGGTGTGAGGAAATCAGGCGGATTTCCCAGGTTCCTGTTTTATTTCTTTCTTCCGCGGCAGACAATATGAATATGGTTATGGCAATGAGCCGGGGAGCAGATGATTTTATTGCAAAACCGTTCGACCTTGATGTGCTTGCTGCAAAAGTGCAGGCAGTTTTAAGGCGTACGTATGCTTTTGGAAAAAATTCTAATCTTCTGGAATGCGGAGGCGTGATTTTAAATCTTGGGAATGGAACGCTTCAATATAATGGAGAAAGTGCAGAGCTTACAAGAAACGAGCTTCGGATTCTGCAGATTTTAATGGAACATGCGGGGAAAATTGTATCCAGAGACGATATTATGACACACCTATGGGAAAATGACAGTTTTGTGGATGACAATACCCTGACAGTAAACATGACACGTCTTCGAAAAAAACTGGAGGGCATGGGACTTTCGGATTTTATTGTAACAAAGAAAGGCATGGGATATATGGCGCAGGGAGGTATTTCATGAAATATCTCAGAGAATATGCAGGAAGAATGAAAAAATATGAGGCCGCTTTTTTGTTGTGCTGTTTGACAGCTGGATGTGTGGCTTTTCTTTATGATCTTCCGGCAGAACCGGTGATTTACGGGGGAGTTTTATGTACGCTGATTATACTTCTTTTTTTCTGGGACGGATACCGAAAATATGTAAGACGAAGAGAAAGTCTTCAGCAGATTTTAAATAACAACTTTCTGGAAGAAAAAATGTTTCCGGAGCCTTTTGATGAGACAGAGAGGCTATATCAGGAAATCGTGAAAAATTTTAACAGTCTCCGCATGAAATCGGAAGGAGGAAAACGTCGTTTTTATGAGGAGCTGACAGATTATTATACTATGTGGGTGCATCAGATTAAGACCCCCATTTCGGCACTTCGTCTTCTTCTTCAGGAAAATCGGGAAGAAAATAAGGCGGAATTATCCGAGCTTTTTAAAATTGAGCAGTATGTAGAAATGGTTCTGGGATATTTAAGAACAGAAGACATATCTGCAGATATGAGTTTTCAGGAGTATGAGCTGGACAGTCTTATAAAAGCGCAGATACATAAGTATGCAAGAATCTTTGTTGGGAAAAAACTGACTCTTCATTATGAAGGGGTGGAAGAACGTGTTCTTACAGACGGAAAATGGCTGGGATTTGTAATCGGGCAGATTTTTTCCAATGCTTTAAAATATACGAAGCAGGGAGGAATTTCCATTTATATGAGCCGGGACAGAGCCCACACTCTTGTAATTGAAGATACAGGAATCGGGATTCGTCCGGAAGACCTTCCAAGAGTGTTTGAAAAAGGATTTACCGGGCATAATGGCAGAGAGGATAATCGTGCTACGGGAATCGGACTTTACCTTTGCGTGAAGATTATGAAAAAATTAAATCATGAGATTACCATAGAATCAATTCCGGGAAAAGGAACGAAGGTTTATCTTTTTCTGGGAAGAAAAGCACTTGACATGTATTAACAGGAGGAATTTATGGGAGAAGTACAGCAGTCAAATTATGAAAAGGTTCTGGAAATGTGGCGCCAGAATTTCCTGAAAATGGACCATGAGTCGTTAATTAAAAAGTTTCAGCTGGAAGCAGATGAAGAAAATCTTTATCTTGTATATTTCAACAAAAAACTTAAGATTAACAGAATTACGGGAAAGATTTTCTATATGGAGGAGCCGGAGAAAAAGCCGGGATTTGATACTTCGATTACTATATATAATATGTTTCACTATGCCTGTGAAGTTCCGGCAGAATCGGGAAAACTTGTGCCCTTCCGTGAAGTGAAGCGTGTGTACCCTTTTGAAGCGGCATATAAAAGGACTATTTTAAAACGGTTTTCCGAAACTTTTTCCGGTCACGTAAAAGAACTTTCTGAGGCGTGTAAAGCTCTTGGAGGAACTGCGCTTCCCCAGGGGGACGCAGGATATGTGCTTCCTGTTTTTCCGTTTCTTCATATGGCAGTTCTTTTCTGGGATGGTGACGATGAATTTGAAGCACAGGGAAATATGCTTTTTGATTCTAATATTACAGATTTTTTACATGAGGAAAATGTAGTGTGCGTAGCAGCAGATGTTGTGTATTATCTTACATTGGCGGCAGGAATGGAAGGGGAGGAAATTTATGCCGCATCTTCAAGAGAGGCAGATTCTCTTTCCAACCTTACAGAAATGTAAGGATACAGCTGAAATTGTAACCCGGGTCTATGGAAACAGGACCCGGGTTATATTATAGTAAATTACAGTGATGGAAACATTATTACAGAACAGAGAGGAGAAAGAATATGTCGTTATTGGAAGTAACAAATGTAAAAAAAATATACAGCACCCGATTTGGCGGAAATAAAGTGCAGGCATTATCAAATGTTACATTTTCTGTGGAGGAAGGAGAATTTGTGGCGATTATGGGAGAGTCAGGAAGTGGAAAAACCACGCTTTTAAATATTCTGGCATCTCTTGACCGGCCTACAGAGGGAGAGGTGCTTCTTGAGGGAAAAAGTATTGTCCATTTAACGGAGAAGGAGATTTCCGCATTCAGAAGAAAGAACCTGGGGTTTGTATTTCAGGATTTTAACCTTCTGGATACGTTCAGCCTTCGTGATAATATTTATCTGCCCCTTGTTCTCGCAGGGGAAAATTACAGAGAAATGGAACAGAAGATACGTCCCATTGCACAGGCTCTCCGCATTGCAGATATTTTGGAGAAGTATCCTTATGAGGTTTCCGGCGGACAGAAGCAGAGGGCTGCAGTTGCAAGAGCCTTGATTACAGAGCCGAGACTGATTCTTGCAGACGAGCCTACAGGAGCTCTTGATTCTAAGGCGGCGTCCCTTCTTTTATCTATGTTTGGAGAAATCAACGAGGCAGGACAGACAATTCTCATGGTAACCCACAGCGCCCAGGCTGCAAGCCATGCGTCGAGGGTGCTTTTTATTAAGGATGGAGAAGTGTTTCATCAGATTTACAGAGGCGGAAAGACACGCCAGGAAATGTATCAGATGATTTCCGATACTCTGACGATTCTGACAACAGGCGGTGAGACTTATGCGTAAAGGGTTATTTATAAAGCTTGCAGTAAGCAATATTAAAAGAAATAAAGGCACGTATATTCCATATATGATTACATGTATCTGCTGTATTGCCATGACATATATGATGTTTTTTGTAACACAGAGCAAAGATTTATCCGTGCAGGTTCCAGATAGTGTAATGGTAACAAGTATTATGTTTCTGGGCATTGCCGTTATCTATATTTTTTCTTTTATTTTTCTTTTGTACAGCAACAACTTTGTCATGAAAAGGCGGCAGAAGGAAATTGGGCTTTATAATATTCTGGGGCTGGAAAAAGGACATATTATGAAAATGATGGCTGTAGAGACGCTTTTCACTTCTGCTATCAGCATCATCGGAGGCATTGCGGTAGGGATTCTGGGAAGCAAGCTGGCTCTTTTGCTGCTTCTTAAAATCCTGCACGTTCCTGCACAGCTTGGATTTTACGTGTGTGTGCCTGGAATTGTAGTATGTGCAGTGCTGTTTCTTCCTGTTGTAATTGTAACCTTATTCCGAAATGTACACAGAGTACGGTTAAGTCAGCCTATTGAGCTTCTGCGCAGCGGAAATACAGGAGAAAGAGAGCCGAAAGCGAAATGGCTGATGGCGCTTCTGGGATTTATCTGTCTTGGAAGCGGATATTATATTGCAGTGACAACAAAATCTCCTGTCACAGCTCTTGGTCTGTTTTTTGCGGCTGTGCTTCTTGTTATGGCAGGTACGTATCTTTTATTTACAGCCGGAAGTATTGCAGTGTTAAAAGTGATGCGGTGGAAAAAAAGTTTCTATTATAAAATAAAGAATTTTACAAGCATTTCCGGTATGATTTACCGTATGAAACAAAATGCAATGGGGCTTGCAAGTATCTGTATTTTAAGTACAGGCGTACTTCTTATGCTGTCCACTACGGTTTCTCTGAATATGGGGATAGAGGATTCTTTAAGCGATATGTTTCCTTACGATGCAGGTTTTACATTTAACCATGTTACTTTTGAAGAAGTGCCGCGATTGCGAAATGCTTTTGATGAAGCTGTGGAAAAAGAGAAAGTTCCTTATGAAGAAAAAATAACACAGGTAGTTCTTGATATTAGTGTGGCAAGAAACGGAAATGACATGGAAATTCTTACAAGGGATACAGCTGCTTCTGCAAATGTGGAATATCTGACGGTTGTACCTGAGGAAGAGTATGAGAAAATCAGCGGCAAAACTGTGGAGCTGAAACCGGGAGAGATTCTTGCTTTTCAGGAAAACGGGGGAAAAGGAAATATTTCTCTGAACGGTGTTGCTTATAAGGTAAAGGAGTGGCTGAAAGAAAAGCCAACATATGAAAGAGGAAATAATATATTTTATAAAACTACAATTGTGGTGACAAAAGAGGATTTACAAAAAATGGACGCTCTCCAGAAAGAGCTGGTTGGAAAGGACAGGGGCTACCTGAAGCTTGAGTTTGGGCTTTATATAGAAGGGGGAAAAGAGGCAGATATAAAATATGGCAATCTTATCCGGGAGGATTTAGAGCCCCTTACAGAAACCCTTAAAGGAGAAGAGGACAGTGTCAGCCCGTGGTTTCAAAGCAGCATCAGGGAAGAACATTACCGTTCTTTTTATACATTAAACGGCGGTCTTCTTTTCCTTGGAATTTTCCTTGGGTTTATTTTCCTTGTAGGAGCCGGTATGATTATCTATTATAAGCAAATGTCTGAGGGGTATGAAGATAAAGAACGGTTTGAAATTATGCAGAAGGTGGGCATGAGCCGGAAAGAAGTAAAATCCGCTATTCGCAGACAGATTCTTATGGTATTTTTCCTGCCTCTTTTGATGGCTGTCCTTCATATTATTATGGCATTTCCTATGATAAGCCGTCTTCTGGGGCTTCTGGGAATGATGAATACAGAGCTTTATATTTTGTGTACTGCCGGCACAATTGTTGTTTTTGCAGTGATTTATGCAGCAATCTATATGTGTACGGCGAAGTCTTATTATAAGATTGTGGAGAGGAGAGGGTAGTTTACCTCTCCACAGAGTGAGAAAAGAGATAGTGGAAGATGGAGGGGGAATCTGTTAAAATAAAGATAGAAAAATTCGGGAGGAATCAAAAAGTCGAAGACGGAGTTGGATTGCGGCACGCATACATACAGAGTGATACCGGTTTACATGACTGCCAGGGACGCGGAAGAGATTTTTACAAGACTTCAGGAGAAAATAAAATGTGGCAGGGAATTTACAGAACAGGATTTTGCAGAATTATCACTTACACCGCTTATGAGCAGCCCTTTAAGTAAAAAGGATACATTGAAAGAGGCGATTTTACTGGCGAAAACAAGTAACTCTGTAACGGCTCAGAAATCAATGGCAATACTTTACACACTTGCAGATAAATTTCTGGATAATTGTGATTTGGAAGAGATAAAGAGTTTCGTGAGGAATTGATGAAAAAATATAATATTCAGTAAATATGAATAAAAATCCACCATTTTTCTTTTGTGTAAGAAAAACGGTGGATTTTTTGAGGAAATCTGGTAAAATAGTAAAGTATTACTAAGAGAAAGGAAGGAGAGCCTTATGAAAGGCGAAAGTTTTAAAAGGGGGCTGCGCGATGGCGTGCCTATAGGACTGGGGTATTTTGCAGTATCGTTTACCTTTGGTATGATGGCAGTTGCCGGAGGATTAAGTATCTGGCAGGCAGTGTTAATTTCTGTCACAAATCTTACATCTGCCGGGCAGTTCGCAGGACTTGATATTATTCTTGCGGCAGGTTCTTACTGGGAGATGGCGCTGACACAGTTAATTATCAATCTGCGGTACAGTCTGATGTCCTTTTCCCTGTCTCAGAAATTAAGAAGAGACGTTTCCTGGGCGCACAGGTATCTTGTAGCGTTTGGCGTGACAGATGAGATTTTCGGTATCAGTGTAAGCCGTCCGGAAAAGGTACATCCTTTTTATAATTACGGAGCAATGTGTGTGGCAATTCCAGGATGGACACTGGGAACACTTGCAGGTGCAATTTCAGGAAACCTTCTGCCGGATTTTATGATGAGCGCGCTAAGTGTGGCGATTTACGGAATGTTTCTGGCAATTGTCATTCCCCCTGCAAAGAAAAATAAAGTCGTTCTTGCAGTTGTTCTGGGAGCGATGGCAGTAAGCGGACTGTTTTCTGTTGTTCCTATTCTGAAGAAGGTATCTTCCGGTTTTGTGATTATTATTACAACTCTTCTTGTGGCAGGGGCAGCAGCGTATTTCTGTCCGGTGCAGGAAGAAAAAGAGACAGAAGAAAGAGAAGGTGAATCATATGAGTCATAATATTTATATCTATATATTCGTTATGGCAGGAGTTACATACCTGATTCGTATGCTTCCTCTTGTTCTTGCAAAAAAAGAAATTTCAAATCCGTTTATTAAGTCGTTTCTTTACTATGTGCCATATGCCTGTCTTGCAGCCATGACATTTCCTGCAATCCTGTTTGCTACAGAAAGCCCTGTTTCAGGAGCAGCAGGCCTGGGAGCGGCGCTGATTGCGGCTTATAAAGAAAAAAGTCTTCTTACAGTTGCTCTGGCAGCCTGCTGTGCAGTGTTTGTGGTGGAGCGGATTCTACAGTTTGTTCCAATCTGAAAAGAACTTCGGAGTACTCCTAAATTAGTTTTCTCCTAAAAAAGAAAGGTCGATTTCCCCGTCATATACAGTTGTGGCGGGGCCTGTCATATATACAAGATTTTCTTCGCGATTCCAGAAAATTTCCAAATCTCCTCCAAGAAGCTTTACAGTAACGGGTGCACTTCCGTCAACGTGATGATTTAATATAGAAGCAACGGCAACGGCGCACGCCCCTGTTCCGCAGGCAAGTGTTTCCCCGGAACCTCGCTCCCACACGCGCATCTGTACGGTGTGCTCATCAATGACTTTAACAAATTCTGTATTTACTCTGTCCGGGAAAAGCGGGTGATTTTCAAATTTCGGACCGATTTTCTCAATTTCAAGAGTTCTACGTCGTCCATAAATACAACAGCGTGGGGATTTCCCATGGAAATACCTGTAAAATGATAAGTGTTTTCCTCTATTTCTATAGGCGCATCAACGGCTTTTTCCCCTTCTGTCAGAACCGGAATTTCTTTTGGGGTGAGAATGGGAGAACCCATATTTACACGGACGGAGGAAACCTTACCGTCTTTTACGGTAAGATCAAGATATTTAATTCCGCTTTTTGTTGCAACAGAAATACTTGTTTTATTTACAATGCCATAGTCGTAGGCGTATTTTGCAACGCAGCGGATTCCGTTTCCGCACATAGCTCCCTGAGAGCCGTCAAGATTATACATATCCATTTCGCAGTCTGCGATTTCAGAAGGTTTAATAAGAATCAGACCGTCAGAACCAATTCCAAAGTGGCGCTCACTTACAAATTTAGCCACCTCACCTGGATTTTTTACGGTTTCCTTAAAACAGTTTACATATACATAGTCGTTTCCAATTCCCTGCATTTTTGTGAATTTCATAATATATTTTCCTTTCGTGATTTATTTATTATATAGAGATACCACGGAGTGCGGAACAATTCGTGGGCATCTTTTAACCTAAGAGAAAGAAATTCTGTCAAAGTTTTACTGTATTTTTGAAAAAGGCTCCAGACTTCTTTTCAGAATCCCTTTTATTTGTGCGATTAAAGTTCCATAATTTGTTATTGGGATCCCCCGATTATTGGCACAGGCAATGCGGTATTTCATTTCCCTTTCATTGAGCATACAGCCGCCGCAGTGGACAATCATCTTATAAGGAGAGAGCTCCTGCGGAAAGTCTGCCCCTGAGGTAAAGGAAAAATCAAATGTTTTTCCAGTATATTCCTGAATCCAGCCGGGAAGCTTAACGCTTCCAATATCGTTGCACTGGCGATGATGGGTGCAGCCTTCGCATATGAGAATCTTGTCTCCTGTTTCCAGAGAATCCACAGCAGAAGCTCCCTGAACTAAAGTCTGAAGATTTCCTTTGTATCTGGCAAACAGAATAGAAAAAGAAGTAAGCATGATATGTTCCGGCGTATGTTTTGCCACAAAGGGGAAAACCTGGCTGTCCGTAATCACAAGACGGGGCGCAATTCCCTTTTCAAGAAGACCGGAAAGCATCTGGGGAAATTCTGTATCCCGCACAGTAAGAGCCGTTGCTCCGCAGGAGAGAATATCGCGTATTGTCTGCTGCTGGGGAAGAATCAGCCTGCCCTTCGGGGCTGCCTTATCTATGGGGATGACAAGAAGTACAAGGTCAAGAGGCTTTAGCATATCAGATACAAGAGGTTTTTCTTTTCCTTCTTTTGGAGCAAGCGAGGCAATTCTTTCTTTCAGCTCATGAATATTTGTGCCTTCTTTTGCGCTGACACAGATGGAAGGTATATCCGGTGAAACCGAACTGTCCGGAGTATCAGATACTGCGGCATTGTCGGGAGCGTTCCTGTTTAAATCTATTTTATTATATACAAGAAGAAACGGAATATTTTTTGCCCGAAAACGGGAAATCAGAGTTTCTTCTGATTCTGTAAGTCCGGCAGCGCTGTCTATAATAAGAACTGCAATATCTGTTTTATTTAGAACCTGCAGAGTTTTCTGGATGCGAAGCTTTCCCAACTCTCCTTCATCATCAATACCAGGAGTGTCAATGAGCATAACAGGTCCGAGCGGCAAAAGCTCCATAGTCTTATATACCGGGTCGGTTGTTGTTCCTTTGACGTCAGAGACAATGGCAAGGCTCTGCCCTGTCACTGCATTTATGATACTTGATTTTCCGGCGTTTCTCCTGCCGAAAAAAGAAATATGTACCCGCTCGGAAGCGGGAGTCTGATTTATAGCCATAATAACCTCCTTTTGATTTTCTCATGTCTATATTTGAATAAATGAGTATTTATTCGTCTAAGTGTTGTAAATAATTATAAAAAAAAATTAATTATTATGCAAGTATACTCTTGCATTTTAGGAAAAACATGATAGAATAGAAGCACAGTAGAAAATATACAAAGACATTGCATAAATTAAATATTTATTCATACCATGCATATTTTAAGGAGGAAAAAGTAATGAAAAACATGAAGAAATTTGCAGCACTTGCGCTTAGCACAGCGATGATTGTATCTATGACAACAGGCGTTTCCGCAGCCATTGAAACAAAGGATGACCTTGCAGGAAAGAAAATCGGCGTGCAGCTTGGAACAACAGGCGATCTTGAAGCTTCCGAGTATGAGAAGGATGGAGCTGTAGTAGAGCGTTACAGCAAAGGAGCAGAAGCAATTCAGGCATTGAAGGCAGATCAGATTGACTGTGTGATTATTGACTCTCAGCCGGCACAGAAATTTGTGGAGAATAACGATGACCTGAAAATTCTTGACGAGCCATTTGTAGAGGAAGAATATGCAATCTGCCTGAAAAAAGGAAATGATGAGCTTCTGAAAGAAATTAACGGAGCATTAAAAGAATTAAAAGAAGATGGAACAATCGACAGTATTATGGATAACTATATTGGAGATAATATTGGCGAGACACCATACGAATCTCCGGAAGATGTTGACCGTTCTAATGGAAAACTGGTTATGGCCACAAATGCAGAGTTTGAGCCGTATGAGTATCATGAGGGAGACGAAATTGTGGGAATCGATGCAGACATTGCACAGGCAATCTGCGATAAGCTTGGATATGAGCTTAAGATTGAAGACATGGAATTTGATGCAATTATTGCAGCAGTTAATTCAGGAAAAGCAGATTTTGGTATTGCAGGTATGACAATTACTGAAGACCGTCAGGCAAGCGTTGATTTTACAGATACATATGCAAACGCAAGCCAGGTTATCATTGTAAAGAAATAATAGAAACGGATTGTAGGAAACCAGAGACAAAGAGCTGTTGCATTTATACAACAGCTCTGTTTTAAGGAAGAGGAAAAATTCATGAACCATATGTTTTTAGCAGATATTAAACAGGATTTATATCTGAACTTTATTAAAGACGACCGTTACATGTGGCTTTTGGACGGATTAAAGACAACTTTGATCATTACAGCTTTTGCAGTTGTAATCGGAATTATTATTGGATTTGTTGTGGCAATTATCCGTTCTGCACATGATAAAACAGGTTCTTTCAAACTTTTAAATGGGCTTTGCTGTGTATATCTTACGGTAATCCGCGGTACTCCGGCAATGATCCAGCTCTTAATTATGAATTTTGTTATTTTTGGCTCTGTGAGCATGAATAAGATTATTGTAGGTGGACTTGCTTTTGGTATCAACTCCGGTGCGTATGTGGCAGAGATTGTCCGTTCCGGAATTATGTCCATTGATCAGGGACAGATGGAAGCAGGACGAAGCCTGGGACTTAATTATTCACAGACTATGCGTCTGATTATTATTCCACAGGCGTTTAAGGCAGTTCTTCCTGCTCTTGTAAATGAGTTTATTGTTTTGATTAAAGAGACTTCCATCATCGGTTATATTGGAATGATGGACCTTACAAAGGGAGCAATGCTGATTCAGAGCCGTACATACAATGCTTTCTGGCCTCTGCTTGCAGCAGCAGCAATTTACCTTGCTCTTGTTATGATACTTACCTTTGGAATGAATAAACTGGAAAGGAGATTAAGAACCAATGAGCGTTGAAAAGAATCAGGTATTAATTGAAGTAAAAGAACTGAAAAAAGCCTTTGGAAACAATCATGTTCTGGACGGCATTTCCACTGACATTCATCAGGGTGAAGTAGTTGCCATTATTGGTCCTTCCGGTTCCGGTAAATCTACATTTCTCCGTTCCTTAAACTTAATGGAAGTACCTACAGGCGGACAGATTCTTTTTGAGGGAACAGACATTACAGACCCGAAGGTGGATATTAACCGCCATCGTCAGAAAATCGGCATGGTTTTTCAGCAGTTTAATCTTTTTCCTCATAAGACGGTAAAAGAAAATATTATGCTGGCTCCTGTGACATTAAAATTAATGACAAGTGAAGAGGCGTCTAAAAAAGCAGATGAACTTCTGGAGAGAGTAGGGCTTCCTGATAAAGCAGAGGCTTATCCGGATATGCTTTCCGGCGGACAGAAACAGCGTATTGCAATCGCAAGAGCGCTTGCAATGAATCCTGACGTTATGCTTTTTGACGAGCCGACTTCCGCGCTTGATCCGGAAATGGTAGGAGAAGTTCTGGAGCTTATGAAAGAACTTGCGAAAACAGGAATGACAATGGTCGTTGTTACCCACGAGATGGGATTCGCAAGAGAGGTTGCAACAAGAGTTATTTTTATTGATGATGGAAAAATTCAGGAAGAAAATACTCCTGCAGAGTTTTTTGAAAATCCGAAGAATCCGCGTTTAAAAGAATTTTTATCAAAGGTTTTATAAAGAATCAGAAGAAATAGAAAGCCCCCGGCAGTTCGTATGAATCGCCGGGGGCTTTTTGGAAAGGAGGAGCATAGGTATGAAGAAATATTAATCTTCACATGGACATTGATTTTTCTGAAGCTCTCCGTAACAGTATTTCATAATCGCTTTTCTTGTGATCAGTCCAATAAAGGAGCCCTGATCATCTACCACAGGAACGTAGTTCTGATTGATGGCACGATCCAGCAAATCCTCCATGTTGGAATTTGCGTGTACCGGTTTATAAGTTGCTCTTCTTGGGATTGCCATAATGGAAATTCCCTCAGTATCTTTCATATCTGTAATATTTAAGTGTTTCATTCCCCACAGAAGATCTCCCTCGGAAATGGTTCCAAGGTATTTGCCGTCAAGGGTCAGAAGAGGAATACAGGAAAATTTCCGGTGTTCCATTTTTTCAAGAGTCTGTCTTAAGGTTTCGTCTTCAAATATGTATGCCACTTCACTTTTTGGTGTCAGAAAAAATAAAATATTCACGTTATTACCTCATTACTGTATAGCACTTGTTTTTAGTTATACGTCGAAAAAACCCGGCGATTTGTACTATAATAATGATAGTATGAGGCAGTGTTTCTGTCAATAAGATGAAATATTAAATTTTTAGAAAGTGTTGTTTCGTTCAGCATTAGATATGTGTGTGTTTCTCTACATTATCAAAGGAAAAATATCCCATATTGTTGTTTACACAAAGATGTAGATTAACAGGGAGATAGCCAAGCGGCTGTTTTAACATTCGGTAATATCCCTGATAACAAACAGGAAGAAGTGCCTGAAGCATTAAGTAATAGAAGAAATTACGGTAGGCGAAAAAATTGAGGAATTAAAAAGGGAAGAAGAGAAAAAAGCTGCAGAAGCAGTTCCGGATAAAATAATGGAAGTATTTCCGGATAATTCTTCAGAAACTTCCGGTAAAGAAATTAAAGAAACGCCGGGAGAAGAGTTAGACAGAAAAATAGATTCTATGAAATCAGAAAAATCATCTGCAGAAGCTCCTGTACCAGAAGAAACAAAGGCAAGTCTTATAACAGATGAACCTGATGTGTCAAAACTTCATAAGGCAAATGTGATTGCAGCGAATGCTTCTTCTACCATATCACAGGAGGGAACAAGCAACAGTCCTATACTTTTGTTTGATGGAAAAGATGCTACCAACTGGCAGGAGGGAGTGGACGGTTATGGGATTTCAGAGACGATCAGTTTCAGTTTTGATGATTTCTATAAAGTTAAATATATTGGATTTAAGCTTGGCAACTGGAAAACAGACAGATATTATGTCGGCAATGCAAAACCGAAAACAATGACGCTTGCTTTTGGGGATTATGTCGGACCGGTTACATTTACAGGAGAACGAAAAGTAGAGTGGGTCGAGGTAAATAATGCAGTAAAGGCAAATAGTATGAGGATCACTATTGACGATGTGTATCCTGGTACACAGTGGGAAGATACCTGCATAACAGAAATTATGGTATACGGAGAATAATTGGAGGCTGTATGACGAGAGAAAAAAGAAAAAATACAGGCAGCGTAATTCTTTTAAGTGTGCTGAATATCATCTTAATCTGTGCCGTTTTATGTGTAGTAAACAGAGTCATAGACCTCTTCATCTGTTTCATACAGTGTACGGAAGTCAATAAACTTCTATGATTCTGTCTTTCCGTTCGAGTTCGAAAATAGAAGTATGTGCAGTCATAGTACAGTTTTTTTGTTACCGGGATGGACAAAGTTGGAATTCGGGTATAGTTCACTCTGTATAAAATCGGATTCCTCAGCAATAACATCTTGTAAATGATACTTCGGTGACTAAGGTTTTTTCTATTATTTAACTGTCAAACTCCCGGCAGTAGAAGACGGTGCTTTACAAAATTCTTGAAGCACAGTATAATCGAAGAAGCATTGAGGGGATAATGGAGATGGTATTTTGAATAAAAAACGCGATTTAAAACTCAGCCTTAAGATTTCTCTTGTATTGGGCAGTGTCATTTTTCTCAGTATATTTGCATATTTACTGATTTATATTCATAATTCAAAAGAATATGAAAGAAAAGTTATGGGTAAAGAGAATATTGCCATGCTACATTCTATCGATTCATCATTGACAACAGTTTTGGAAAATGCAAACAATTATTCTAAATTGATTTTAGCAGATAGCGTTGTACAGAAACAAATGAAATCGGGAAATATAGTTTCCGATTTTGATAAACAGCAGCTATTAATCAGTCGAATTTATTCTATTACACAATTCTCAGAAAGTGTAGATACGGTCTGGTTGATTGACCAAAATGAACAAAAATTAACGGTAGGGCAGAGTGCAGATTTTTCTATCAAAAAAGATACGACAGAGTATAACTGGATAAAAAAGCTGAATGGCAAGGCGAAGCTGTTGATTCAGAAAAGTAATGGACAGAATTATCCTGTATTGGTCAGATCATTTAAGGATTTGAATGAATTTCAGACAATTGGTATTATTGGCGTTCAGATTGATAATAAAAAATTAGAATCCCTGGTTTCTGAAAGCATAATTTCCGGAAATGAAAGAATTATTATTCTAAATGAAGACAATGAAACAATCTGCTCGACTGGAGATTTTCATGAATCAATGAAAATTTCTGAAATGGTACAGGAATTGGACAGTTCTGCGGGGGAAGTGATTCATCTAAAAAAAATTAACGGAAAATATTATTATCTGTCGGGGATTATAAACAGAGAAAAGGATTGGAAAATTATCCGCTATTCACCGGTGATAAAAACAGAAATTTTCAGCGGTATGTTTCGATTTAATATTATTTTGATTATGGGACTTGGTTTAATTATTATTTGTATATCATTGATATTTGCTCGGTTTTTGACAGTGCCAGTTCAGATTCTTTTAGACAAAATGGAAAGTATAGAATATGGAGAACCTGAAAAAATAAATGAGAAAGCATATTTGAGTGAATTCAGAACTCTGTTTCATGGATATAACAAAATGGTTGATGAAATAAAACGCCTGCTTCAGGAAACAATTGTAAAGCAAAAAAGAATTCGAATTGTGGAATGGAATGAAATGCAAGAATTGATGAAACCTCATTTTCTTTACAATACTCTGGAATCACTGGAGGCGCTGATTTTGATGGAAGAAACGGAAAAAAGTACAAAGCTGGTAAGAAATCTGGGACAGTTTTACAGGAAATCTGTTAGTGGCGGAAGAGAATTTCTTACCATAAATGAAGAAATTCAGATTGTAAAGGATTATGCGGATATATTAAAAATTCGTTTTGGAGAAAGCTTTAAATTTGATGTGAGGTTGAATAAGGAATATGGATATTATAAAATACCAAAGCTTACGATTCAGCCATTGGTCGAAAATGCTTTTCAGCATGGAGTTCGAAGTCAGGAAAAGTACGGGTATATTCAGGTGTGTGTAGAAGGAGAAGAAAATCAGATACATATTTCTGTTAAGGATAACGGAAAAGGAATACCAAATGATATTATCCGTGAGTTCGAAAAAGGGAAAATGCCAGATGAAAAACGGAGTCTGGGTCTCAGAGGGACGATCCAGAGACTTAAAATGATATATGAAGGTGCGTTTTCATATAAAATTTGTAATGGGGAATTGGCAGAAGTCCATATTTATATAGACAGCAGCGTATTGGAGGAAGAGAAGGGTGAAAAAACTGAAGGTAGTTGTTATCGATGATGAAATGCTTATAAGAAAGTTGATTCGTATGAAGATAGACACCAAGAGGCTGAATCTCGAGATTGTGGGAGAATATGCTAATGGTGCATCTGCATTGCAGGATTTGGAAGAAATAAAACCGGATATTGTGATCAGTGATATTTGTATGCCGGAAGCAGATGGATTGTTGTTCAGTGAAGAATGTGTAAAGCGTTTTCCGGAAATAAAAATAATACTGGTTACAGGATACGATGATTTCGAGTATGCCAGAAGAAGCATTAAGGCGGGTGTGTTTGATTATATTTTAAAACCTGTTCAGGAAGAGGAATTAAATGCTTCTCTGGAACGTGCAGTAAATGAAATTCTTAAAAGCTGCGATGAAAAGGAAAGGCAGAAGCGGTTTTTAAGAGAGATGAACTTAAATAAAGCAGCATTGCGGGATATTTATCTCAATGATATTTTGAGCAAGAATCAGAATATAGAAGATATGAAAGAAAAGCTTCTTGACTATGGGTTTGATATAGATAGCAATACAGCGAAAGGACTGCAACTGGGCTTGCTCGTGGTAGAAGAGGGGTTTTACGAGCCTGAAATAGTTTTGCAAATAATAGAAGAAACAAAAACTTTTTTTCAGAGTGACGAGGGGATTATTGTATTAAAAGATTTATGGAATAGAATTGTGATTATTTCTGAATGTATGGAAATGCCATTTGTGGAGTGTCTGGATATATTGAACTCTTTAATAAAAACAAAATATAAGTGTCATTTATTTATGGGTGTTTCTAAAAAATTTTCCGGATGGAAGGAAGTACATATGGCATATTTGGATGCTTTGGAGTTTATTCAGGACAGACGTATGGAAAAAAATAGAAATGGGACAGCAGATTTTGCAGAGTGGGAAAATATAAAAAATATCATTGAAAAGGGAAATATAGAAGAGATTCAAAAACAGGGAGAGATGTTGCTGAACAGCGAAAATATGAATTTAGAAGAAGAGAATCAGCGCCTTCAGAAAAGATTTCAAAAACTCTGTATTGATCTGGAAGTTAATCAAGAACACATTCTTTTCTTAAAAGAACTGTCATGGGTGTACACAGAGGAGCAGATAAAATATTGCGTCAATAATATCCTGACAGAGCTGGCAATCAGAAAAAAAATTAGTTCTCAGGAAAATAACAGTGAAACAGTGGAAAACGTTCTTGTTTATATGCTGCATCACATTGGCGAAGATTTAAGCCTGAATCTGCTTGCGGAGAAATTTTGTCTGAGCAGATGTTATTTAAGTAAAATGATTAAAAGTTTCACAGGAAAAAAATATGTGGAACTTCAGTCGGATATACGACTGCGAAATTTACTGGAAATGATTCATACCACAAATATGAAAGATTATGATATTGGAAATATGATAGGGATTCAGGACCCTCATTATTTGAGCATCTGGTTTAAAAAAATGATGGGCTGTTCTATTACGGAATATCGAAAATGTATCGACGAAAAAACAAAATAATGAAATTGAATCAGTAAAAAGGACAAGAAAATGAAACATTTATAGAAGATTTATGAATGTATTTTCTAGTCCTTTTTCTTTATAATGATACTATCATAAAACAAATCAAAGGAGAACGGAAAATGAAAAAGACATTAAAAAAAGCAGGTGCCCTTTTACTCGCGACAGGTTTGGCTGTTTCCTCAGCAATACCAGTAATGGCAAAAGATAAGGAGGAAGAAATCACACTTACTATCTGGCATCAGTCTGTAGCTGATACGGATCCGGTCAAAAAAATTATCGAGGATTCTGTGGAAGAATACCATGAATTACATCCAAATGTTACCATTGAGCAGGATGGGGTTACAGGTGAACAGTACAAAACAAAGATTAAAACAGCATTTGCAGCAGGAGAAGCGCCGGATATTTCATATATGTTCAGTGGAGGAAGTTTTGTAAAACCGTACATTGACGCAGGCTATTTGTTGCCTATTGATGATTATGTAAGCGAAGACACTTTAAATAAAGTGCTTCCTGGAATGCTTGATGGTTGTACATTTAATGAAAAGCTGTATACTCTGCCAACCGTAACGTTCCTCGCAAATCTGTATTGTAATACAGAGATGTTTGAAGCAGCAGGGGCAGAGATTCCAACAAACTGGGATGAACTTCTTGAGGCGGTTGAAAAATTAAAAGAGGCAGGTTATACTCCGATTATTTTAGGGGAAAAGGACAGATGGCCGGGAATGTATCTGTATGACATTATTTCGGCAAGAACAGCCGGAAATCCTGGTTTGGAGGAGGCATTTGCCGATCCTTCCAAATTTAATACAGAACCATTTATTGAAGCGGCTAGAAAACTTCAGGAGCTCGTCGAGGCCGGTGCTTTTAATGACAGTATGATGAGTATGAGCTATGACGAGATGGTAGAAGGTTTTGCAGCAGGACAAGGAGCTATGCTTTTCCAGGCAAACTGGACACATCCATCTATTCAGGCAGACACGGCAGCAACAAAAGGAAAAGTGAAATGTGTGGCATTTCCTGTAATTGAAGGCGGCGCTGGAAGTATCACAGAATTTTCAGGAGGAAGTTCTGATGGATATTATATTAATGCAGAGTGTGAATATCCGGAAGAGGCAGTAAAATATTTGGAATACCTGAGTAATAAAATTGGTGAGGTAGGATATCAGCAAGGAGCAGGTCTTCCGTGCTGGGATACTACGGGCGTTGATACACAGGGCTTAACTCCGCTTGATAAAGAATCAGCAGCATTGATGGAGACCGGAACATCTTATATTTCATGGTGGGATAATATTCTTTCTGCTGAAGATTCTGAGACTTACAAAGATTTACTGGCTCAGTTAATGGCAATGAAAATTACACCGGAAGAATTTTGCGAGAATATGGCAAAACTCAGCCCATCAGAATTTTATTCAAAATAACTGCTTATAAAAGGGCTGCATTTATTTGCGGTCCTTTTTCTTTCAGATTCAGATATGTAAGGAGCGAACAAAATGCGGAAAATATTGTCAAATAAAAAAGCAATTGCGTTATTTATGCTTCCTACAATACTTTTAATGGGGGTTTTGGTTATTGTTCCAATTGGGCTTTCAGTATACTATAGTTTGTTGGATTGGGACGGTATCGGAAAAAGTATTTTCGTAGGATTGAGAAATTATAAAGATTTACTTTCAGATGAGCGATTTTTAAATTCTGTAAAAAATTCGTTATTATATGCAGGCTGTTCCTTGGTTATACAGCTTCCATTTTCTTTGTTACTTGCTATTGTAGTGGCAAATGTAAAAAAAGGAGAAAGATTTTACCGTACAACATTTTTTATCCCTGTTATTATTTCCAGTGTCGTAATAGGGCAGCTATGGCAGAAAATATACAATGGAGACTATGGTCTTTTAAATTCATTTCTTTCCATGATTGGCGTGCAGGGACAGGACTGGCTGGGACAGGAAAGTACGGCATTGATATCAGCGTTTATTCCAAACTTATGGCAGTATGTTGGCTATCATATGCTGATTATGTATGCGGGGATTAAGTCTATATCACCGGATATTAATGAAGCTGCAAGGATTGATGGTGCAAGTAAAACTCAGATTGCTTTTAAAATTACCATACCGTTGTTGAAACCGGTATTACAGGTATGCACAACCTTTTCTCTCATTGGAGCACTTAAGATTTTCGATTTAATTTATGTTCTTACTGGAGGAGGACCATTCTTCTCCACAGAAGTACCGACAATTTATATGTATAAAACAATATTTGATTCTTTTAAATATGGATACGGAAGTGCCATTGCAATATTTGTAATTATAGAGTGTCTGATTTTAACCTGTATACTTCGGACATTATTTAGAGATAAGGAGAAGGCGTAGCTATGACGAAAAAAAAGATGAAAAATGGAAAAAATACCATTACACATATATTATTGTCACTTTTTGCGTTTGTTCAGATTTATCCCTTATTCTGGCTGTTTGAATTTTCGCTGAAGGATAACAGCGAAATTTTTGGAGGAAATATTGCAGGTCTTCCACAGCATTGGAGATTTGGGAATTATGTGACTGCTTTTTTTCAGGCAAATATTATGCAGTATTTTTTCAACAGTGTTCTTGTTACTGTCATTACAATAGCACTGACAATAATAATAGCGGCAATGTCGTCTTATGCAATTTCAAGAATGATATGGAAAGGCAGTGAAATTACATTAAAGCTTGTTCTTATGGGAATGATGGTACCGATTCATGCAGCGCTGCTTCCGCTTTTTATTATTTTAAGTAAATCTCATATGCTGAATTCATATCTATCATTGATTATCCCTTATGTTGCGTTTGGGCTTCCGATGGCGATTTATCTGTTTATCAGTTTTATGGAATCATTGCCAAGGGAATTGGAAGAAGCTGCTGCAATCGATGGTTGCGGAATTTATCAGATGTTTTTCCGGATTATTTTACCGCTGATTCGTCCAGCAATTGCAACAGTAAGCATTTTTACATTTATTTCCGCCTGGAATGAATTAATGTTCGCAGTTACATTTATTAATAAGGCAGAGTATAAGACTCTGACAGTTGGAATTATGTCAATGGTAGGCGCTTATACAACTAAGTGGGGGGAAATTGGAGCAGGTCTTATGATTGCTACAATTCCTACGGTTATTATGTATTTATTATTAAGCAAACAGGTGCAGCAGAGTCTTGTTGCCGGTGCAGTGAAAGGATAAAAAAATGAGAAAAAATGCAAAACTAACGGTATATGCAGATTGCAGCAGAAACAAAATCAGTAAAAATATTTTTGGCCATTTTATGGAACATTCCGCAGATGTGATATATGGAAGTGTATACGATCCGAAAAGTAAACTTGCAGATGAAGATGGATTTCGGACAGATGTACTGGAAGCTTTGAGAGAAGTGCAGGTTCCGATGCTCAGGTATCCAGGAGGAAATTTTGTTTCCAATTATCACTGGGAAGACGGCATCGGTCCAAAAGAAAAAAGACCCAAAGTGTTTGACTATGCGTGGCTTGCGGAAGATGATAATCGCATGGGTACGGTAGAATTTATAAAATTATGTGAAAAGACAGGCGCAGAACCATATTTATGTGTGAATATGGGAAGCGGAACAGCAGAAGAGGCGATGCACTGGGTTGAATTCTGTAATGGTACAGGCGATACAAAATATGCGAATATGCGAAGGAATCTTGGATATGAGAAACCTTTCGGTGTAAAATACTGGGGACTTGGAAACGAAATGTACGGTGACTGGCAGTTTGGCTCATGCAGCGCCGCGGAATACGCGAAAAAAGCGCTGGATTTTGCAAAAGCAATGAAATGGGTAGATCCGTCCATCGAATTGGTAGCATGTGGATATGATCTGGGAAGCGACTGGAATTATGAGGTGGCAAGAGTATTAAAACCGCTGATCAGTCATGTGGCAATCCATCATTATTCTATTGGCTATGATATTTTTAAAGATGAAGATTATGAGCAGTGCATGTATATCCCGGATTATCTTACAAAGCTGACAAATGTAGCGAAGGCATCTATTATAGCGGGGACGAACGATGCGCTCACAGACATCAAAGTCGCGTGGGACGAATGGAACACACACGCCTGGGATTTTAAAACGGATAAGAATGACTGTAAGTATACTTTGAAAAACACTATTTTAACAGCAGGTATTTTGCATTCCTTTATCAGAAGCAGCGATGTTGTGGAGATTGCGAGTTATTCTCCGTTTGTCAATGTATGTGGAGCAATTTCCGTAGACGAAGACGGTGTACTGAAAAGATCTCAATATTATGTATTTGAACTGTTTTCTAAAATATTCAGACAATGTGACGAATATGTAGAGACACATATGGATGTGGAAAAGTACAGTCTTCCTGAGGTCATTGATTATTCAAACAGAATGGCAGAAGCAAAATTTGCATTAGATGCAAAAGGAGAAAAGAGAATCGTAAGTACAGCCTATATTGACTGTGTTGCAGCAATGAATGAGGAGCATTCAGAACTGAGTATTTCTTTTATTAATAAAAATCCACAAGATGATTATGATGTGGAATTATCTGTTCTCGGAAGCAATGTACAGTGGGATACAGCGAAATGTTATCAGATTTATCATGAAAATTTTGAAGCGTATAATACAAAAGAAAATCCGAAGAATGTGGCAGTGAAAAAAGCAGAAGGAATCATGAATGGACAGAGCATACAGTTGAATGCACATTCGATCACAGTGCTGACAGTGAAGCTGGAGAAATAGGACTATGATAAAAGTAGCAAAAATAAAGAATGGTTATGTAAGGGGGACGGCAGCAGCAGATCCCAGAATTATATCATTTAAAGGAATTCCTTATGCACAGCCTCCGGTGGGCGAAAACCGTTGGAGAGCGCCTAAACCATGTGAAGACTGGGAGGGAATCAGAGATTGTATAGAATTTTCTCCAATTTCCATGCAAAGTATACCAGGACTGGATAAAGAGAATATTTATACGAAGGAATGGAATGTAGACAGCGAAATCCCCATGAGTGAAGATTCCCTTTATTTGAATGTCTGGACTCCGGCCGGAACACCGGAGGACAGTCTGCCAGTATTTGTGTGGATCCACGGAGGAGCCCTTCAATGGGGAAACAGCGCTGAGATGGAATTTGACGGAGAAAGACTGGCGCGAAGAGGTATTGTTGTAGTAACGATAAATTATCGGCTGAATGTATTTGGCTTTCTGGCCCATCAGGATATGCTGAATGGAAAAGGCGATATGAATGTGGGAAATCTGGATCAGCAGTTTGCGCTCAGATGGACAAAAGAAAATATCCGGGCTTTTGGTGGAGATCCTGAATGTATTACGATTGGAGGACAGTCAGCCGGAGGGGGAAGCGTTGTCACGCAATTAAACTGTGCAGAAAACAGAGAATACATACAGGGTGCGATTATAGAAAGCGGCATCTTCGGACAGCCGTTTAAGCTTGGATTTCCGGATTCGACAGAAGAAGCAATGGAGTGGGGAAAACAATTTCTGGATATGCTGGGAGTGTCCACACTTGATGAAGCCAGAAAATTGCCTGCCTGTTATATCAGAGATAAAAATGATGAGTTTGGAAAACTCTGGGGAACAGTGGAAGATGGTATTTTTCAGAAAGATAATTACCAGAATAATATATCATCAGGAATGTTTGCTGATGTTCCGATTCTGACCGGCTGGACAGATAATGAATTTATTACGGAAGGGATAAATGCAGTTGAAGTTGGAACCAGAGCATTCTGCCGTTTACTGGAAGACAACGGATATAAAAGTCCGCATTATGTATATGAATTCGGACCGGATATTCCGGGAGAAGATTGCCCGGGGGCTTTTCATTCCTCAGATCTTTGGTTCTTTTTTGAGACACTGGCAAAATGCTGGAGACCTTTTACAGGAAAGCATTATGATCTTTCACGTCAGATGTGCAATTACTGGGCTAATTTTATTAAATGTGGAGATCCAAACGGAGCGGACTGTACGGGACTCCCTATGGAAAAATGGGCATCTTTTGACAGTGAGGAATCAAACCTTATGTTTTTCGGTAATGAACTTGAGGAGAAGAAAAAGGCTGCAGATTCAAAGACCTGCTTATTTTTAGAAAGAGAAAAAAGCGGATATAAAGAAAATGAAAGATAAAGAAGAAAATGCATACGAATTTTTGCGCCGCATACCAAGGGTGGATTTTTATCAGAAGAATATACATTATCTTGCACCGGTGTATTATGGAAACGAACATCCAAGACAATACATGGAATGTTTTTATAAAGACGGAGGCGAAAAGATGCCGGTTATTATATGGATTCATGGAGGCGCATGGGACGATGAATTTCTTACCGCGTCCTACAGACCGGAATCCGCGCTGACTTTGCTGGCAGAAAGAGGATACTTTATTGCATGTCTGGAATATCGGCTGGCAAGACATAAAGCTTTGCCGGCGTGTCTGGAAGACTGCCAGACAGCAATTGAATATTTGCGGAAAAATGCAGAGAAATATTATATTGATCCGCATAAAATTGGTCTTTGGGGAGAATCGGCAGGGGCACATATTGCATGTATGGCAGGCAGTGATTATAATAATAGAAATATTATACCCGTGCAGGGAATTGTCTCATTTTACTGTCCTTCCAATTTGGTGGAAATGCTGGAAGAACAGAATGGAAATCCGGGCTTTCTGGTAAATGTACTGCCGGATTATCCTCTGTCAGAAGAAGAACAGATAAAAGTTTTCGAAAAAATGAGTCCAGTTTACTATGCAGATAAAAAATCCATTCCTCCTATTCTTCTGTTTCATGGCGATAAGGATGAAGTAGTGAATTACAGACAATCCTGTGAATATAAAATGAGACTGGAAGATGCGGGAAATAATGCAGAACTTATAATAGTACAGGGACAGGGACACGGATTTTTTGAGGGTCAGGCATATTATGACAAAGTAATAGAATTTTTTGAAAAGGAAGTAGCAAATAAATAAGAGCAGGAGATTTGAATATGAATAGAGAAGAAGCTCGACAGAAGGCGTGGGAGTTGGTTTCACAGATGACTGTGGAGGAAAAAGCATCACAGTTGAAATTTGATGCAGAAGCGATACCAAGACTGGGAATTCCGGCATATAACTGGTGGAATGAAGCGCTGCACGGAGTGGCAAGAGCAGGAACCGCGACAGTATTTCCTCAGGCAATAGGTCTTGCGGCTGCCTTTGATACAGAGATGATGAAAGAAATCGGTTCTGTAATTGCGACAGAAGGACGTGCAAAATATAATGAAAATCAGAAACACGGTGACAGAGATATTTATAAAGGGCTTACGTTCTGGGCGCCCAATGTTAATATTTTTCGTGATCCGAGATGGGGAAGAGGCCATGAGACATACGGAGAAGACCCATATCTTACGTCACGTCTTGCAGTACCTTTTATTGAAGGTCTTCAGGGAGACGGAGAATATATGAAAGCGGCAGCCTGTGC